>Ga0116230_10000047_pt1 | contig 82351 bp, 69 predicted proteins | sample S1TSphfallax_3_FD_88678 | JGI IMG/M metagenome (GOLD analysis project Ga0116230, IMG submission 88678) | Host-associated microbial communities from peat moss isolated from Minnesota, USA - S1T2_Fd - Sphagnum fallax MG | ecosystem: Host-associated > Plants > Peat moss > Unclassified | place...
TCAGCCGACGAGTTTCTTCAGAATTTCCGCCTTCGCAGCGTCGAAATCACCGGCGGAGATCAAACCCTTGTCGAGCAGACTCTTCAGCTGTCCGAGTCGCGCTTCGGCATCCGAAGCGGCAACGCCCGCGGTCGCGGCGACGCCGGGGGTGCCGCCCGCGGCGCCCGGCGAGCCGTGCGCGCCGGCGAGTCCCGCCGCAATGGTCTGTCCGAAGACGACTCCGGCCGCGAGTCCGGCACCGACCCCGGCGAGGCCGCCTTCGTTCTGCGCCGCGAGCGGCACGGCGTTGGCGACCTGGTATTGGGTGAACTTGTCGAGATCCCCCGACATGCCGATCGCGATCCGCTTGTCCAAGGCCTCCTGCAGGTCCTCGGGCAGGTTGATGCTGGTGACGTTGAAGACGTCGAGCGCGAGGCCGTATTTATGCAAAGCTGCATCGATCGCGCCGCTGACCTGCGCCGCCATCACGGTCTGGTTGGCCGCCATGTCGAGGAACGACGCCGTGGCGGAACCCAGGGCGGTGGCCATCGTCGATACCAGGATTCCGCGCAGCTGCTCCTCGAGCTCGTCCCGCGTGTATTCGGCCCGCGTGCCGCTGATCTGCGTGAAAAACGTCCGCGCATCCGCGATCCGGTATGAATACATGCCGAACGCCCGCAGGCGCACCATGCCGAACTCGCTGTCGCGCAGGGTGATCGCCTGGGGCGTTCCCCACTTGCGACCCGTCTGCAGCCGTGTGCTGAAGAAATACACGTCCGATTTGAAGGGTGACTCGAAGAGCTTGTCCCAGTTCTTCAGATAAGTCAGCACCGGCAATGTCTGCGTGGTCAGCTTGTACATGCCGGGCAGGAACACGTCGGCGATCTTTCCCTCGTTGACGAACACGGCGACCTGGGACTCGCGAACCGTGAGGCTGCCGCCATATTGGATCTCGAAGTCCTGCATCGGATAACGCCAGGCGAGCACGCCATCGGCATCCTCGTTCCATTGCAGGATGTCGATGAATTGTTTTTTGATGAACGATCCAAGGCTCATGAGATTCATCCTCCTGGTCAGGCAAGGGCTCCGGCGCTGACCGCGCCGATGGAAATCGAGATGGAAGCCATGAGAACGCCGAAGGCGACGTTGTTGCCCTCGATCTGCTGCTTCGACATGTGCAGCACCCGTGAGACGAACACGTAGGTGGCGAGCTGGATCAGGGCCGCGACGGCAGACCAGCCGAGAAACGACACGAGAGCGTCGGTATGGATGAGACCGGAAGCCACCGTCAGCGAAAATCCAATCAGTGCGCCGCCCAGCGTCAAAGACGCGGCCACGTTGCCGCGGCGGATCAGCGTCATCTCGTCGAAGGGGGTCGCCCAGGAATAAATCAGGAAAAAAACGAACAACAACAGACCCGCGGCTACGAGGCGCAAGGCATAATTGACCATTGTGTCCAACGATGTCCCCTGTCAGCGAAGTTCCCTGTCAGCTGCGGCCGGGCCGTGAGCCGCGACCCATGTTCGATCGCATTCTAGTAATTTCCGTGTTCTTTGTCGCCTCCTGCGGGCTCGCCTATGAGCTCATCGCCGGCGCCTTGTCGAGCTATTTGCTCGGCGACTCGGTTCTGCAGTTCTCGACGGTGATTGGATGTTACCTGTTCGCCATGGGGGTCGGGGCGCATGTTTCGCGCTACGTTCGGGATCGCGACGTGCTCGCCCGGTTCGTCGACGTCGAACTCGGCATCGGGCTGGTCGGCGGCCTGTCCGCGGCCCTGCTGTTCCTGGCGTTCGCCTGGCTCGCCGCCCCGTTCAGGGCCCTGCTCTACTTCGTCGTGTTCCTGATCGGGGCGCTCGTCGGCATGGAAATCCCGCTGGTCATGCGCGCTCTTTACGAGCGCGAGGCGCGGTTTGCGGACCTGGTCAGCCGTGTGCTCACTTTCGATTATCTGGGCGCCCTGGCGGTCGCGCTGCTGTTTCCGCTCCTGCTTGCCCCCCGATTGGGACTGGTCAGAACCGGATTTCTGTTCGGCTTGATCAACGTCGCGGTGGCATTGTGGACGATCCACGCCTTCGGGGCCGCGGTCGCGGGCGCGCGCGGGCGCGTATTGCGCGCCGGCGTCGTGCTTCTCCTGCTCGGCGCCGGTTTCTTGGGCTCGGATCGCCTGACCTACTGGGGCGAACGCGGCATGTACGGCGACGAGATCGTCCATGCGCTGACCACGCCTTATCAGCGGCTCGTGATCACGCGCTGGCAGGACGATCTGCGCCTCTACATCAACGGCAACCTGCAGTTCTCCTCACGCGACGAACATCGCTACCATGAGGCGCTCGTGCATCCGGCGCTGCAGTCTCTGCCATGGGCGCGCTCCGTGCTGATCCTCGGGGGCGGCGACGGCTTGGCCCTGCGCGAGGTCCTGCGGTATGCGAATGTGCGCGCAGTCACGCTCGTCGATCTCGACCCTGAGATGACGCGACTATTCTCGACCTCGGAGCCGCTGGTAGCCCTCAATCACGGCTCCTTCCACGACCCTCGGGTGCATCTGATCAACGCCGATGCGGCCCTGTGGATCGCGGCCAACCAGGACAGTTTCGACATGGTGATCGTGGATTTTCCCGACCCTTCGACGTTCGCGCTCGGCAAGCTCTATTCGGTGCCGTTCTATTCCTTCGTCAGAAAGCACGTCGCCGCCCACGGACTCGTCGTGGTTCAGGCAACCTCACCCTACTTCGCGCCGCACGCGTATTGGTCAATCGACGCGACGCTGCGCGAGGCGGGGTTCAAGACCTTTCCCTACCACACTTATGTTCCCTCGTTCGGGGAGTGGGGTTTCATCCTCGCCAGTCCCGAAGCCGAGTTCACCCCGCCGACCGAGTACCGACTGCCGATGCGGTATTTGAATGCGGCCGTGACCGCGGAGATGTTCAGTTTCCCGCCCGATATGCAACGCATCGCGGTCGAGGCCAACCACCTCAACAACCAGGTGCTGGTCCGCTATTTCGATGAAGATTGGCACCGGGTGATCCGCTGATGGACGACGGACGCCGCTGATGCGCCGGCGCAACTTCGTGCTCGGCGCGACCGCCCTCGCCGCCACCGGCGGCGGGATCTACTGGCAAGGACAGCGGATGCGGGCAACCGCCCGATATCCCGGCCGCGATACCGGCCACCGTCTGCGCGATACCTCGACTTGGCCGGAACCGAGTGAGACCTATGACACCGACGTGCTGATTGCCGGCGCCGGAGTCGCGGGCCTGACCGCGGCCTGGCAACTCGGCAAGCGGGGCATCACGGAGGTCATGCTGCTGAGCGGCCCGGAGCCTCAGGGTAATGCGGCCGGCGGCCAAGACGGAGAACTCCGGTTTCCGACCGGCGCGCATTATTTACCGCTGCCGTCGATGGAGTCCCGGCACATCCGCGAGATGCTCGCCGACTTCGGCGTGATCTCGGGGGATCCCTACGCCGAACGCCCCTGGTTCGACGAACGCTACCTCGTTCATGGGCCGGCGGAACGGGTGCTGTTCCAGAACGCCTGGGAGGAGGGGTATTTGCCGAGCGAACGCGTGCCGGCCGCGGAGCGCGCCGAGCATCGGCGCTTCTTCACCTTGGTCGACCAATACTCGAGCGCGATCGGCAGCGATGGCAGGCGCGCCTTCGCGGTGCCGCTCGAGCTGTCCTCGAACGATCCCCGCTATCGGTCGCTGGACACGCAGAGCTTCGCGTCATGGCTGGATGCGCAGAACCTGCGCTCGCCGACCCTGCGCTGGTATCTCGACTATTGTTGCCGCGACGATTACGGCCGCCACGACCATGAGATCTCGGCTTGGGCGGGGTTGCATTACTTCTGCGGACGCGGCGGCCTCGCCGCGAATGCGGACCGCGGCGCGGTGCTGACCTGGCCGGAGGGACTGTCCGCGCTGGCGACGCGGCTCGAGCGCGCACAACCGTCGGGATACTTGCGCCGCGAGGCGAGCGTGGCGCGGCTGCGGACCACCGCGAACGGGATCGAAGCCCTCTGCGTCACCACCGAGAACGGAACGCTGCGCAGCTTCCGCGTGCGCGCCCGCCAGGGGATCGCGGCCATGCCCTTGTTCGTGCTCGCCCACGTCCTCGAGGACGGACCGCGATATGGCTTCGAGCCGGGACGAGACCTGCCGGAATACGCGCCCTGGATCGTCAGCAACTTCCTGCTCCACTCCTTCCCCGAGGAGCAGCCCGGATCGCCACTCTCCTGGGACAACGTCGTGTATCGGGAATCCGGCCTGGGCTACGTGGTGTCGACCCACCAGGACATCCGCATGAGTCTGCCGCGACGCACGGCCTTCACGGCTTACTATGCCCTTTCGGAATTATCACCGGCCGTCGGGCGACAGTGGCTGGACAAAGCGACCCTCGCGGAACTGACCGAACTCGCGGCGAGGGACCTGCGCCTTGCCTACGGCTGGCGGCTGCCGCTCTGCGTCGAGCGCGTCGAAATCACGATCCGCGCCCATGCGATGGCCATCCCGCATCCTGGTTTCCTCTCGCGACCGGGTATCGCAGCCTTGCGCGCCTCGGAAGGCCCGCTGTACTTCGCTCACTCCGACTTGTCCGGCCTGTCCTTGTTCGAGGAGGCGGCCTATTGGGGATATCGAGCGGCCGAGCGAATCGCCGCGACGCGCGGTGGCGCATCTTTCACGTATTTGTCGAACCAGCGCAGCATCTCGTAGATTTCCTGCTCGTTCGACTCGAGCGCCGTATACCAATGCGGTTCGTGCGGCAGCAGGACCAGGCGGGTCGTGCCGCCAGTGCCGCGGATCGCTTCGTAGAGCTTCACGGATTGCAGCGGGGTCGTCCCGGGATTGGCATCCTCGGCGCCATGGATCAACAGGAGCGGCGTCTTCAGTTTGTCCGCCACGAAAAACGGCGACACTTTGAGATAGATCTCGGGCGCCTCCCAAACCGAGCGACGCTCGTTCTGGAAGCCGAACGGCGTCAGGGTCTTGTTGTAGGAACCGCTCGTCGCGACACCGGCCCGGAACAGATCGGAATGAGCGACGAGATTGACCGTCATCAGCGCGCCATGACTGTGTCCGGTGACGCCGATGCGGTCGGGATCGGCCACGCCGAGCCGGACCGCCTCGCCCACCGCCGCCTTGGCATCGGCGACCAATTGCTCCAGATAGGTGTCGTAGGCTTTCTTGGGATCGCCGACGATCGGAAACGCCGCGTTGTCGATGATGGCATAGCCGGCGAGCAACAGCAGCCGGTACTGTCGCAGACGCGTGAACATCGCCTGGGATCCCGTGACCTGACCGGCCTTGGCGGCATCGGCATAATCGAGCGGATACGCGTACAAGATCGTGGGGACGCGCGTGCCCTGCTTGTACCCCGGCGGCGTATAGAGCGTGAAAGACAGATCCAGACCGTCATCGCGTCGGTACTTGACGAGCCGCTTCTTGATCGCACGCACCGCCGGCGTCGGGTCCGTACTGTGCGTGACGGCGACGCTCGTCGAGGTGTAGACCGCTTCGCCCGCGGGGGCGGGCATCGATTTGCCCAGTTTGTGCAGGAACGCATTCGGCGGATCGACGACCGATTGATGCCAGGTCAGGAAGGACCGTGTGTCCGGGCCGGCGAACGAGAGGAACCGTTCATAGGCGTTCTTACTCGAGCGAAACAGCCTCACGGACTTGAAGTTGCTCAAGTCGAGCTTGTCGAGGAACGGCCGGTCGCCGTCCGGGGATGCCCCCGCACCGCTCAGATAAATCGCGTCGTGATCGAGTCGTAACACCCGCGTGCCGTCGCCGCGGACCTGTTCGATGGGGGCACCCGGATTGGCATACTTCTCGTCATAGGAGAGGTCCCAGAGCAGCCGCTTGCCGACGGGCGCTACCGCACCCGGGACCGCCGCACCGGAGGCGTCGACGTCGATGACGTAGGTTTGACGCCAATGGCGGTTCTGGTCGTACTCGTTCAGCAGCGCGAGGTTCGGTCTCTCGCTCCAGTCGAAACCCCTATAGCGCTCTTCGGTACGGACGATCTCGATCGGGGCGGCATCGAACGGAGCGGCCTGCATGAGGACTTTGTCGCGCAGCGCCGCTTTGACGTTCCAATCACCGCCGTCGAGCGCCTCCGCCCAAACGAGCGTCGCCGGCGCGGTGGGCCGCCAGGAGAAATCGCGCGGCCCGAGCGGAACCCCATGGACCGGCACCCGATCCGCGAGCGGCAGCGAAGCCACCGTGTGTCGGATCACCCGATCGGGGGCGGATAAATCCCAGACTTCGACCTCCTGCGGGAAGCGATCGTAGGTCGTGACGTAGGAATAGGGCTTGTGAATCGAGGTCACGAGCACATGGCGACCATCGGGCGCGGGGAGCACCGTTTCGTAATTGGCGGTTTTTCCCACCGGCGTGACGCGCGCACTGTCTGCATCGACGAGCGCCAGCTGGGATGCCGCGTAATAATCGAAAACGTCCTCGTCGTGCGCATTGCCGAGCGTGTCGCGGACTTCATAGGTGCTGCTCTCGCCTTTCTGGCCATCGCTCTCCTGGATACTGGGGCCGACCGGCCGAACGGGTTCGGTGGGCGCAGCTCCCAGCTCGGCCGGAACGAGTTTGACCAAGAGCGTCCTCTGATCGGGCATCCATTGAAAATCTTGATCGAACATGGGGTTCAATCGCAGGCCGGGCACCCGTCGCAGGGCACCGGTGGCGGCGTCGCCGATCCACAGTTCGACCGAGTCCGCGGCAATGTTGGCGAACGCGAAGCGCTTGCCGTCGCCGCTCCACAGAGGCCCGCCCGCGCAGACCTTGGCGGGCAGCACCAGCGGCATGCTCTTGCCCTCGGGCAGGTTCACGAGGTCGAAGCCGAGCGCACACGGGGTGATTCCGTAGCCCCCCGGTGTGTCGTGCTTGCTGTGATTGGCCGGTTCGATGCGCACGCCGGCGAGACGCAGGAACGGCGTGGCGACGCGCTCGATCGAGGGATAATCCTGCCAGGAGACGAGCAGCGCTCGATCCTCGGTGGGGCTCACCACGGGCACGGGCGGCGACGGCGCGAGCATCACATCGAGGATGTTCCTGGGGGGCTGGTCGTAGCCGGCGCTGGGCTCGGTCGAGCCCAGCGCCGAGGCGACGGCCCCCAGCGAGATCGTGCCGATGATCAAGGCCGAGCGGATCGGGCGTAGGAAGGGTCGGGGGCAATGCATCTTGGGCTCCTGTGATCAGCGTGCAGCCTGCGCCGGCGTATGACCGACGGCCCACACAGATGACCCAAAGTGTGCACTCCGAGCCGATCCGGAGTGCATCATAAACGATCGGGAGTCGCCGCGACCCTCCTTCATCCCGGCTCGGCGCCGCCGGCGCTACTCCCTCACGGTCGCGCTTCTCCCTCAGCGTCGCTCGAAGCGGCCGACCGTCTCGACGTGGTCCGTGTACGGGAGGAGGTCGAACGCCGTGAGTGCGGCCAGGCGCAGCTTGCCCGACGCCGTGAGCCGCACCGTGTCCGCGAGAAAGGACTCCAACCCGCAGCTCACGTACAAGAATCGCGCCGGCGGCGACTCGGCCAGAGCGCTCGTAAGTTCGGGATCCAAGCCTTTGCGTGGGGGATCGGCGATGACGACGTCGACGCCGTCGGCCATGGCGCAAGCGCTGCCCGCCGATCCGGGGATGACCTCGAGTTTGGCGCGCTCGCCGGCATCGAGATCGTTCAAGCCCATCGCCAGGCCCTCGAGCGAGCCGGGGCTCAGCTCGTTCAAGCGCAAGGCCGCCGCCCGGTCCACGAGCGACAAGCCGATCGCTCCGACACCGGCGTAGAACTCGGCCACCCGCGCGCCCATTGGCACCTCTTCCCGCAGATGCTCGATGATGCGTCCGGCGATCTCGAGATTGCTCTGTCCGAACGCGCCCGGGGGATAATGCACGGCAGCTCCGCCGAAGCGTTCGACGACCGAGTCGGGTCCGCAGATTCGGGCAAACGCGGGCCCCACGATCGTATTCGTCGTCGCCTGGTTGGCGTTGAACCAGAGACTGTGCAGGTCGCGCCCCAAACGCGCGCGCAGATTCTCGAAACACGCCGCGAGCGGCTCCGGCGTCGACGCGTTGGCGACGAGGACGACCTGGGCGGATTGGCTGCTGCGTTCGATCACGACCTGCAGATAGCGCGCGACTCCGAGATGCGCCTTGTCGGAATAACAGCTCAGCTTCGCCTCGACGAGCGTGCGCCGCACGACCGCCGCGACGTGGTTGATCAAGGGATGCTGCACGCGGCAGTTCGGGATATGCACGACGCGATGCGTGCCGAGTTCGAACAAGCCCAGCTTGGGTGAGCCCACGCGGCCGCGAATGGCAAGTCGCGCGCGCGACCGGAAGCCGGTCGCTGCAGAACCGCAGACCGTGCGTAACGGCGCCAGCCCGTGATCCCGTGCCAACGCCGCCAGACGTGCGTGCGCATCCGCGGCGATGCCGGGCTGGGCGAAGCGCGGGCAACCCGGGCACGGGGGTCGATGCGGGCAGGACAGGGCTGCGATCCCGCCGGACGAGGGACTGTTCATCGACGGCATCCTAGCCGCAAATGCGCGCCGGCGCCGATGCGTAGTCGGCGCCGAAATGCCACAATAGCCCCGAGCTTCTGGCGACGGACCCATGATTATCGTGTCGATCGTATTTTGAGCGCCTCGCTGCGCGTATCGCGACCGTTCGGCGGCGCCCTGCTGAGCCTCGCCCTCCTGCTCGCCGGCTGCGGCGATCGATCCGCGGGTCCCCGCGGTCAGGCGCCGACGTCCATCAAGGTGGGGACGGCGGTGGCGGCCGACCAGACTGTCACCCGCTCCCTGCGGGACATGCCGCGCACGCTCGATCCGAGCCTGCTCACCGACGTTTACGCACAGTACCTCACCGACGACTTGTTCGAAGGTCTGACGACCCTGGGTGCGGACGGCAGTCCGGCGCCCGGCGTCGCGAGTTCCTGGGAGACCAGCGAGGACGGCAAGCACTGGGTGTTCCATCTGCGTCACGAGGCACGCTGGTCGAACGGCGATGCCGTCACCGCGGCGGACTTTCTCTACGCCTGGCATCGGACGCTGGACCCGAAGACCGGCAGCGAATACGCGCAGGCGCTCGCGCCCATCCTCGGCGCGTTCGAGATCGCCACCGGGAAGGCATCGCAGGACGCGCTCGGAGTCAGCGCCCCGGATCCCTATACGATCCGCATCGAACTGGTCGCGCCGACGCCCTACCTGCTGGCGCTGCTCAGCGACAGCTTCATGCAACCTGAGCATCGTGCAACGATCGAGCGTCATGGCGACGATTGGACGCGACCGGAGAACATCGTCTCGAACGGACCGTTCGTGCTGCGGGAATTGATCATCGGGGACCGGATCACGCTCGACAAGAACGAGCGGTATTGGGATGCATCGAGCGTCCATCCGACGCGCGTCGTCTATTACCCCCTCGATCAGGTCACCCAGGTCAGCCGCTATCTCGCCGGCGACATCCAATTCGCCGATGATTTCCCGAGCGATCAGTTCCGCTACCTCAAGGCGCTGTTGGGCACCCAGGTTCAGACGGCGCCGCTGCTCGCGATCGATCAACTGGCATTCAGCCTGTTGCAGCCGCCGTTCGCGGCGAACCGGAATTTGCGCCTGGCGCTGAGCATGGCCGTGGATCGCGACGTGCTCGCGAACAAGGTGCGGCAAGGCGCGGAATTTCCCGCCTATACCCTGGTGCCGCCGCTGCCGGGATACACGCAGGCGCTGCCGGAGTGGGCGTCCTGGAGCGAGGAACGCCGTCACGCGGAGGCGCGCCGACTCTATGCCGCGGCGGGTTATTCCCGCGAGCACCCGCTGCACGTGCAACTCGACTACGACACGAACGAGAGCTCCCGCGACCTGTACGATGCGATGGCGGCGATGTGGCGCATGAATCTCGGTGCCGAGATCGAACCCTATAACGAGGAATTCCGCGTCTTGCTGCAGGACTTGCGATTGCACAAGTCCCTGCTGTTCGACGAAGATTGGGTCGGTGACTATCCGGATCCCTATACTTTCCTGCAGCTCTACCAAACCGGCTTCGACGAGAACTTCAGCGGCACCTCGGACCCGCAATTCGACGCCCTGTTGAAAGCGGCCACGGGCGAGTCCGATGTCGCGCACCGATATGCGGACTTCACCCGCGCGGAAGCGCGCTTGAACGAGGATGCGAACTACATCCCCTATGCCTACCGCGCGGGCCGGCATTTGATCAAACCCTATCTCGCGGGCTGGCGGCTGAACGTGCTGAACCGCATTCCGTCGCGGTACCTGTACGTGCTCGAACACGAGGGGAGATAAGCGTGCTGCGCTTCATCCTGCGCCGCTTGAGCATCGCCATCCCGACCTTGCTCGTGATCGTGACGCTCGCGTTCACCCTGTTGCACGCCACTCCGGGCGGCCCATTCGACACGGCGAAACACATGCCGGCGGCGATCTTGAAGAGCATCGAGGCGCAATATCATCTCGACGAGCCCCTGTGGCGCCAGTACTTGCGATATCTCGGGAGTCTGCTGCGCGGGGACCTCGGACCCTCGTTCCAATACCGCAACACCTCGGTCAACGAACTCATCCGCGTCGGCTTCCCGGTCGACGTGCTGGTCGGCGGTCTCGCCCTGCTCGTCGCCATGCTGATCGGGGGTGCCCTGGGCCTCACCGCCGCGGTGAGGCGTGACACGGGCTGGGATCACGTGCCGATGTTCTTCGCCTCCCTCGGTGTCGCGGTGCCGGTGTTCGTCGTCGCCCCCCTGCTGATCTTGATCTTCGCCGTGCAACTCCAGTGGCTGCCCAGCGGCGACTGGCACTGGGGTGAACCCCGCTATCTCGTCCTGCCGGTGACCGCGCTCGCGCTGCCATTCATCGCTTACATCGCGCGGATGACACGCGGCGCCGCCATCGAGGTCCTGGCGAGCCCCTACATCCGCACGGCGCGGGCCAAGGGACTCGCGCCGACCACGATCCTGCTGCGCCATGCACTCCGGCCGATCCTGATGCCGCTCGTGTCCTACCTGGGCCCGGCGTTCGCGGGCGTGCTGACCGGCTCGATCATCGTCGAGTCCGTGTTCGGACTGCCCGGGATCGGCCGTTACTTCCTGGTCGGCGCGATCAATCGCGATTACACCCTCGTGGTCGGCATCACCGTGCTCTATGGCGTTTTGATCATCGCCTTCAATCTGCTCGCCGATCTTTGCTATGCGTGGCTCGATCCGCGCGTGCGGCTCCAAGCATGACGGGTTCGCGCGCCGAGGGGCTCTGGGCACAAGCCTGGCGGCGCCTGCGCCGCCGGCCCGCGGCCCTGGTGGCCCTGGCGACGCTCGGTCTGATCGCACTCCTCGCCCTGCTCGTGCCGCTTTTGTCGCCATTCGATTTCGCCACGCCCGATTGGGATGCCCTGCGGCAAAGACCCTCGGGCGAGCATTGGTTCGGCACCGATGCCTTGGGACGGGATTTGCTGGTACGCATCATGTGGGGCTGCAGGATCTCGCTGCTGGTGGGTCTCGCCGCGAGCTTGATCAGCGTGCTGATCGGCGTGCTCTGGGGCGCGACCGCGGGTTACGTCGGCGGCAAGACCGACTCCCTGCTGATGCGCACCGTCGACGTGCTCTATTCGGTGCCGTTCATTCCGCTCGTGATCGTGCTGACGGTGCTGTTCGGGCGCAGCTTCCTCCTCGTGTTCGTCGCGATCGGCGCGGTCTCCTGGCTCGACGTCGCGCGCATCGTGCGCGGACAGACGCTCTCCCTGAAGAATCGCGAGTTCATCGAGGCGGCCCGTGCGCTCGGCGTCGGCAATGCGACCATGATCCGCCGCCATCTGCTGCCGAATCTGCTCGGCATCGTGATCATCTACGCGACGTTGACGGTCCCTGCCGTGATCATCTTCGAGGCCTTCCTGAGTTTCCTCGGACTGGGCGTGCACGCCCCGCTCGCCTCTCTCGGGACCCTGGTCGCGGACGGAGCGCATCATCTGAAATCCGATCCCCATCTGCTGACGATACCCGCTCTGTTTCTGACGCTGATCATCGTCTCCTTCGGCTATCTGGGCGATGGTCTTCGCGACGCGCTGGATCCGCATGAGGCGCGTTGAAATGAACGCGAGTCGAAATCCCACCAGTCCGTCGCACGCTTGCGAGCCCGAGGCCTTGCTCACGGTCCGCGGCCTGCGCGTCAGCTATCGCGGCGATCAGGGACCCCTGCACGTCGTCGATGGGGTCGATCTGGACCTCGCGGCGGGCGATTACCTCGGCATCGTCGGCGAGTCCGGCAGCGGTAAGACGCAGTTGCTGCTCGCTCTCTTGGGCCTGAATGCCGGCGCGCGATTCGAGGGCAGCATCCGCTATCGCGGCGAAGAACTCGTGGGTGCGTCGGAAGCGACCCTGCGGCGCCTGCGCGGCGCGCGAATCGGCATGATCTTTCAGGATCCGATGACGGCATTGAATCCCTACCTCAGTATCGGCACCCAACTCATCGAAGGCGTGCGGCGTCACCGCGGCCTCGGCCGCGCCGCGGCGCTCGCCCGCGCGTTGGAGATGCTCGACGCCGTGCACATCACGGAACCGCGCCGGCGGCTGCGCCAGCATCCGCACGAGTTGTCCGGCGGCATGCGCCAACGCGTCGTGATCGCGATGGCGATGATCTGCGAACCGGACATCATCCTTGCCGACGAACCGACGACTGCCCTCGACGTGACCGTCCAGGCACAGATCCTGAGCCTGCTGCACGAACTACGGGCCCGCACCCGCGTCGCGGTGATCCTCGTCAGCCATGATCTTGGCGTCATCGCCGAAATGGCGGACCGCGTTGCGGTGATGTACGCCGGTCGCATCGTCGAGCAGGCCGACGCGCCGACCTTGTTCACCGCCGCACGGCATCCCTATACGCAAGCCCTGAGACGCTCGATCGTTCCCCTGGAGGGTCCGCTCCCCTCGCGTCTGCCGACGATCGGTGGGCTGCCGCCCAACGTCGCGTCGCTGCCCCCGGGATGCGCATTCGCGCCGCGCTGCGGATATGTCTTCGACCGATGCGGCCTGGCGCCGCCGCCGCTCGTTCCGATATCCGCACCGGGTCTCGCGCACGGGGAGCAGCACCGCAAGGCCTGTTACTACGAGGGGCCGATCGGCCCATGACGACGCCCGCCCTCGCCGTGGAACATCTGTCCGTACGCTACGCCGTCGCCGGTCACGCGCGCGGGCTGCAGGCGCTCGACGACGTCAGTTTCTTCGTGCAACGCGGCGAGACCCTGGGGGTCGTGGGCGAGTCCGGATGCGGAAAATCAACGCTCGCCCGCGCCCTGCTGCGGCTGGTTCCGTCCACCTCGGGCCGGGTGCTGTTTCGCGGCGAGGACTTGCTCGCGCTCGCCGGCCCCGAGCTGCGAGCCATGCGCGAGCATCTGCAGGTGATCTTTCAAGATCCCCTCGCCTCGCTCGATCCGCGCCTGACCGTCGCCGAGATCATCGCCGAGCCGCTGCGGGAATTTCGCCGCGGGCTGACGCGCGCCGAGCGTGACGAGCGGGTCGGCGCGAGCCTGGCCCGGGTCGGTCTCCTGCCGGAACATCTACGGCGCTATCCGCATGAATTCTCCGGGGGTCAGGCGCAAAGGATCGGCATCGCGCGCGCTCTGATGCTGCAACCGGAATTCCTCGTTTGCGACGAGCCGATCTCGGCGCTCGATGCGTCGATCAAGTCGCAAATCGCCAATTTACTGAAAGATTTGCAGCAGGAATTTCAATTGTCGCTGTTGTTCATCGCGCACGACCTGGCCGCGGTACGGTTCTCCTGCGACCGGATCATGGTCCTGTATCTCGGCCGCGTCATGGAAATCGCCGGCCGGGCGAGCTTGTTCGAATCGCCGCGTCATCCCTACACGCGGGCGCTGCTGCAAGCGGTGCCGATCGCCGATCCCGTGCGCGCGCGGGCACGCGCGGTTTCGCCGTTGAGTGGCGAGATTCCCTCGCCGCTGTCGCCGCCCTCGGGCTGCGTGTTTCGCACGCGTTGCCCGCTGGCGATCGCGCGCTGCGCGGCGGAGCAACCGCGTTTGCGGCGGATCGGCGACAACGAGGTCGCCTGTCATCGCGCCGAGGAATTGGCCTGAAGTGCGGAAGCCCGCGCGGGCGTGTGGGAAGAGACTGACACTGAGATTCTCCGCGCCGCCCGTGTCGCGGCGCGCCCTTAGGCCCTACTCTTCCCGCATGCAACGAGCCAACACCGGCATACCCGGGCTGGACGGCGTTTTGCGCGGGGGCTTGATCCCCAACCGGCTCTATTTGGTCGATGGCGATCCGGGTGCCGGCAAGACGACGCTTGCCCTGCAATTCTTATTGGAGGGCGTGGCGCTGGGCGAACGGACCCTGTACGTCACGCTCTCGGAAACGCGCGAAGAACTGGAGGCGAGCGCGGCCTCCCATGGCTGGGCCCTGGGCGGCATCGACATCATCGAGGTCATTGCCGATGCCGACGAGTTCGACGACGACGGGGAGCTGACCATGTTGAATCCGTCGGACCTCGAGCTCACCGAGACGACACGCAAGGTTCTGGACGCTGTATCGCGCCTGCGCCCGACGCGGATGGTGTTCGATTCACTGTCGGAAATGCGCCTGCTCGCGCAGAGCTCGCTGCGGTACCGCCGCCAAATCCTCGCCCTGAAACAATTTTTCGTCGGCCGCGAGTGCACCGTCCTGCTGCTCGACGATCGCACGGCCGAGGGTCCCGACCGGCAGCTGCACAGCATCGCGCACGGTGTGGTCGCGCTCAATTTCAGCGCACCGCCGTATGGGCAGGTGCGTCGTGAGCTGCAGGTGCTGAAGTTTCGCGGCAGTGACTTCGCGAGCGGCTACCACGATTTCGCGATCCGTCGCGGCGGACTCCAGGTATTTCCCCGGCTGCTCAGTGTGCGACGCGAGGCTCCCTTGCCGGTGCGGCTCATCGCGAGCGGCATCGAGGCCTTGGACAAGCTGCTCGGCGGCGGGATCGAACCGGGCACGAGCACCCTGCTCGTGGGACCGCCGGGAGCGGGCAAATCGACGATTGCGATTCAGTTCGCCGCGGCGGCCGTGGATCGCGGCGAACATGCGGCGGCCTTCGTCTTCGACGAGACCAAGGTGGCGCTCCTGACGCGCTCTCACGGGCTGGGTCTGCGCTTCAAGGAGGGGCATGGTCCCGGCGAGCTCGCCGTACGCCAAATCGATCCGGTGGAGATTTCGCCCGGCGAGTTCGCGGCGATCGTGCGCACCAGCGTCGAACGCGACAACGCCCGCGTGGTCATCATCGACAGCCTCAATGGCTACCTGCAGTCGATGCCGCACAGCAATTATCTGGCGTCCCAGCTGCATGAGCTGCTCGCTTACCTGGCCGGTCAGCAGGTCGCGACGTTTTTGATCGTGGCGCAAAGCGGCATGGTCGGTTCGGTGATGGTTTCACCGGTCGATGCGAGCTATCTGGCCGACTCGGTCGTGCTGCTGCGTTATTTCGAGCTGGCCGGCAAGGTCAAGAAGGCGATTTCGGTGTTGAAGAAACGGACGGGCCCGCACGAAGAGACGATCCGTGAACTGTGGCTGGACGCGGAGGGTGTGCATCTGAGCGCGCCTCTGCTCGGTTTGCGGGGGGTGCTGACCGGGGTTCCCGTGGAGATCCCCGCGACCGTCGGCACTCCATGAACGCCGACGCACTGACCGGGAGCGACTATCGGGTTTTATTGCTACCGCTCACCCGGCGCGACGGAGAGGTGACGCGAGAAGTCCTGCGGCGGGCCGGGATCGCCTGCGCCGTCTGCCCTGAACCCCGGGATTTCGAGCGTGAGGTGCGCGCCGGTGCCGGCGCCGTGATCCTCAGCGACACGCTCGCGGAAGAAGCCGATGCCGGGCTCGTGCTGCAAGCCCTCGGCGAGCAGTGGACCTGGTCCGACATTCCCACGATTTTGCTGAGCCGCGCCGACCGGCGCTCGAAGGCGACGACCCAGATGACGGCGGCCTTGACCAACGTGACCATCCTGGATCGACCGACCTCGCCGCGCACCCTCGTCAGCGCGGTGCGCACGGCGCTGCGGGGACGGCGGCGCCAATACGAGTTGCGCGATCAACTGCAGGCGCTGCGCGAAGCGGACGAAGCGATGCGCGCCGCTGACCGGCTCAAGGACGAATTCCTGGCGATGCTCGGGCACGAGTTGCGCAACCCCCTCGCACCCATCTGCACGGCCGTCGAAGTGTTGCTGAGGCAACTGCCCAAGAACTCTCCGGCTCTGGCGAGCATCAAGATCGTGGAGCGACAGACCAATCACCTCACGCGATTGGTCGATGACCTGCTGGACGTCTCGCGTATTACGCAGGGACGCATCCGGCTGCAGCGCCTGCCCGTGGAGGTGGGCAGCGTCGTCACGCAGGCCGTCGAGAGCGTCGCCCCCTTGCTGCGTGAGAAAGGTCATCGGGTCAGCGTCGAGCCGACGCCTGCGCCGCTCTGGGTCGAGGGCGACAGTGCGCGTCTCGTCCAATGCCTGACGAACCTGCTGCACAACGCGGCCAAATATACCGACCCCGGCGGCAATATACGCCTTGAAGCGCAGCCCGTGGCCGAGACGGTCGTGATCACGGTCACCGACGACGGCATCGGAATCGCACCGGAACTGCTGCCCCGTATCTTCGACCTGTTCGTCCAGAGCGACCGCGCCTTGGATCGGTCGGAGGGCGGCCTTGGCATCGGCCTCTCGGTCGTCCATCGCCTCATCGAAATGCACGGGGGCAGCGTCGGCGTCGCGAGCACCCGGATCGGCCGCGGCTCGAGCTTCGAGGTGCGCCTGCCGCGGATCCCCCCTCCGCCCGAGACGCCCCCCCAAGCGCGTCGCGGGCCGGCGCGCAAGGCCAAGAAGATGCTGGTCGTCGACGACAACGTCGATGCGGCGAGCTCGCTGGCCGAGGTCCTGACGCTCGACGGGCACCTGGCCGAGGCGGTCTTTACCGCGCGGGGCGCTTTGCACCACGCGGCCGCCGCATTGCCCGATATCGTCTTGCTGGACATCGGGCTGCCGGAGATGGACGGTTACGAAGTGGCGCGCGAATTGCGCGCGATGAGCAGCTCCGTACGTCTCGTCGCGTTGACCGGCTATGGCCAGGCGGAGGACGTCCAGCGGGCCCTGGCAGCCGGTTTCGATGCGCATCTCGTCAAACCCGTGAATTTTACGACGCTGCGCCAAATCATCGCCGAGATTCCGGACAGCCCTGGCGGCGGCGGCGCAGAGACAGTGAGCCCACTCCGTGATAGCGTGAGCGCTGGTCAATCTGTCGAGTAAGCTTTCGTGGTTCAGTCTCGTTGTTTCAGCCTCGCGGCGCTCGGTCTCGCGCTGGGTTTTTCGTGGTCTGGTGCAGCCTGGGCTGCGGAGTATCCGCTCGTCGACGGTGTCACGGTCGTCGGCGAGGACCAAGTCGTCACGACCGTCTTCGAAGATACGCTCTATGATCTCGCTTACAAGTACGGTGTCGGCTCCGAGGAGCTCATCGCCGTGAATCCGGGCGTGGATCCCTGGGTGCCCGGGGCCGGCAAGCAAATCACGATCCCCGGCCGTCACATCCTGCCCAGCGCGCCGCCGGACGGCATCGTCGTCAATCTGCCGGAACATCGTCTGTATTATTACCCCAAGGCAAAACGGGGCGAGCCCCGGGTCGTGATCACTTATCCGGTGAGCATCGGTCGACTCGATGCGGCGACACCGCTCGGGCTCACCCACGTGATCTCGAAGGACAAGGATCCGACCTGGTATCCCACCGCGTCGGTGCGCGCCGAGCACCTGCGCAATGGCGACCCCCTGCCGCCGACGGTGCCGCCGGGCCCCAAGAATCCCCTGGGCAAGTTCCGTATCCGTCTCGCGGCCGGTCAGGGGACTTATCTGATTCACGGCACGAACAACCCGCTCGCGGTCGGCATGCCGGTCACGCACGGTTGCATCCGCATGTTTCCCGATGACGTCGCCGCGCTGTTCCCGATGATCGCCGTGGGTACGCCCGTGCACCTCGTCAATGAACCGGTCAAGGTGGCCTGGGTCGACGGTGAGCTGCTGCTCGAGGCCCACCCTCCCGTCGACACCGAGGGCCAGCCCGTCGCTCCCGACCTCGACGCGTTCTCTGCACTGCTGCAGGCCGCCGTCGGCGACAGCGACGTCGCGACCAACTGGGACTACGCGCGCGAGGTGCTGCGCAAGGCCGACGGCATGATCCAATCGGTGGCCATCGACCCCGCGCGGTCCGTGCTCGCGACCGAGTGAGTAATCGCCTCGGCGTCATCGTGACGCTCGGTTGCACGCAGGCACTCGCCTGGGCGTCGTCGTTCTACCTGCCGAGCCCGGTATTTCAGTCGAGCCGCTCGTAGAGCAGACCGCGCGCGAGCCAGCAGCCGACGAGCGCGCTGCCCGCCCGCCCCCCCACATCGCGCCGAAACCGCAGCGTCCAGTCTCCGGGCGGCGTATGGTCGAGCGCCCGCGGACAGGGCAGCGCCCAAACATCGGCTCCGATCGGATCCAAGAGCTCCATGCGGCCGGGGCCCAAGCACCCGGAGAAAGCGCCATACAGAACGCCGCCCGCATCGACCACGGTCAGCTCCGTATCGAGCTCGGCACAGCGATAACGTCCCGCGACATCCAGTCTTGCGCCGCCGAGGCAGGGCTGCAGCGAGGAACGCAGATGCTCTCCCGGTCGTTCCATCCGCACAGTACCGTCGCCGGCCCACACCCGAGTGGCCCCGTTGCTCGCGCTGCCATCGGGGTTGAGGTCGAGACGCTCGGCGGCGTGGCCGTAGCGCAGCCGCAGGCGACCGTCGCCCGCAAGATCGATGCGCACCGACAGCCCGGTCTCGGGTTCGAGGTAGGCGCCCAGCCACGGGGGCGGCGGCTGCACCGGGGTCGGTGCAGGCCGGTCCCCACCCAACACGGCGGTGAGCAGATCGACCGCCGCGCCACGGGCGTCCGAGAGATGATTGAAGAAGACGACCACCGAGACGCGCTCGGCGGGCAGGTAAACGCGATGGCTGCGCCAACCGCGCAGCGCGCCGCCATGGCCCGTCGCGACCCGGCCCAATTCGCGCTGACGGCTGAGGCCGAAGCCGTAACTGGCAGCCGTGCCATCGGCGAAGCTCACCGGCGCGGCGAGCCGTGCGTAAATCGAGCCCGCGTCCCCCCGGCCGGCATCGATGCTGCGCTCCCAGGCGATCAGATCGTCGAGGCTCGCGGCGATCCCCGCATCCCCGGTCCACACGACCCGATTGATCGCGGGCCGAAAGCCAGCCGTTTGCGTGCCCTCGTAGCCTTCGGTGCCGTCGGGCATCGCGCGGGTGTTGGCGACCAGCCGGGCATCGGCCATCCCGGCGGGCTCGAACAGCTGGCGTCGCAGAAGTTCCTCGAAGCGACGGCCCGTGTGGGCCTCAACGACGTCGGCCAACAAGCGGAAATTCTGGTTCACGTAGGAGTACCGCGTACCCGGCGCGAATTGCAGGCTGCGGGCGCCGCCGATGACCTGCTGCGCTTCGCGTTCGCCGAACGGCGCCTCGGCGGGCGAGCCGTGCAACATCGCCACGGCCCAGTAGTCGCGCAGACCGGATTGGTTATGGCACAGCTGCAGCGCCGTGGGTGCGGGGACCTCGAGCCTCGGCAGCCGGGCGCTTAACGCCGCATCGAGCTGCTGCGGCTCAGCACAGCTCTCCAGCACGACACCGCAGGTGAACTGTTTCGTGATCGAGCAGATCCGGAACAAGCTCTGCGGCGTGAAGCGAATCCTCTGCTCGACGTTCGCCCATCCCCAGGCATGACGCACGAGCACCTCGCCCTCGCGCAGGATCGCGCAAGCGCCGCCGGGGCCTGGGTAAACGCTGGGAAGGGCGGCGACGGCGAGATCGAGCCGGCTGCTCAGGGAACCATGGGCATTCAAAACGAAACCCCCTGCGGATGTCGCGCGGGCGCGTCCCGGCGCGGCCGTCACTGTAGCGGATTTCTAGCGCTTCGGTCGCTTCGACGACGCGCGCTTGGACTTGACCCGCGTCATCGCCTGGTCGGCAACCCGGATGGCTGCACGGAGCGCGGGGATCAATTCACCCGGGGAAGGTTTGAGGGATCGGGCTTTCTTGCGCTTGGGCATACGACCGGTTTTCGGCCGGTCGAGGCGGGAGTGTTGCGCGCGAGCTTGAACCAGGTCGCGTTATGAAGGGCTCGGGGCAGCCGCGTTGAGCGCCTTGTGAAGGGTGTCACGCAGCGAGATCGTCCGTCGGTGAGCCCGACGCAGCACATTGCGCATGCGCTCGAGCGCCGGCAGCACGATGAGCCGGTCACTTTCGCTGAGCTGGCCCAGGGCCTGGTCCTGGTAGAGCTGTACGAGGTCGGCCCCGAGACTGTCCACGAGCCGCGCGAACGCGAGACCAATCGCGGCCTCATCTGCCCTATCCTTGCCTTCGGCCCGCGCCAATAGATTGGCGAGCAGGGACCGGTAGAGGCTCATGGTCCTCTCGGCGCGCGTCTCCGGTGTCATCGACTGGTAAGTGTCCACGAGGGTGTGGCCGTTGCCGCCAGGGCCGTAGCTGAACTGAATGATGGCTTCATGTCGTTATGTCACATACTGTGCCACAGACGACAGCACGTTTCGAGAGGAAGTTCCATGCAAAGACGACGGGTGGATCGGCCATGGCTGCATCAGGTATTGTTTTTCGTTCTGGCGGTCGGGCTGTCTCTGGCGTGCTATCCGCTGAAATTGACGATGCTCGCCGGGGCCCTGCTGCTCAGCACGATCTTGGTGCTCGCGCTGCGCGTCGTCCGTTCTGGCGCCTTTTCTCCGCTGTGGCTGACGCGGCAGAACCCGCAGACGATCCGCAACGCCGCGCACCTCGAAATGGCGAAAGGATTTGGCTGCGCAGGACTGGCCGTTGACGCCCTGGTCGGCGGTAACCGGGTGATGCGCGCGTATCAACTGGACGATCCGCTCAGCTTCACCTTGCTGTTCACGGTCAGCTGGCTGTTGACCCTCGGCGCCCTGCTGTTCCTGTCCCGCTGGCTGGCGGCCACGCTGTTGGTGACGCGGCGGTAGGGGACTGTGTCGACGTCGGCCCTGCTGCATTATCTGCGAGTGCCGCTGGGCGCGGCGCCCTTGTTGTTGATCGGGCTGTTCGGCGTCATGGTGAGCCTGGCGGAACATGCGGGACTGCTCGGCGTGCCGGCGCTGGTGATTCTGGGGTCCTGGTTCTTCACGTATGGATTCGCGCTGCTCGATCACGTCATCGAGGGGCGTGCGGATGCACCCGTGTTGTCCTACGAAATGGCGAACCCGCTCGCGACCCGGCCGCTGGGGATGTTCCTGCTCGTGCTCGGGTTTTATTTGGCTAGCGATGCCCTGCGACCCTGGATCGGTGGCAGCGGGATCCTGCTGTTACGTCTGTTCGCGATCGCCCTCGTGCCGGCGATGGTGGCGGCGATGTCGCTGAGGGGACGATTCACCGACGGGCTGCACCCGGCCGCCGTATTCGGCATCATCGCGCGGATGCCCGTCGCTTACGCCGTGCTGCTGGTCGGGCTCGTCGCCGTCTGGTTCCTGGGCGCTCTGATCGCGCGGACGAGCGCTGCCACGTTCGCTGCGCTGTGGCACCCGGAGTCCTTGATGCCGGGTCGGCCGTTCGATGCGCTGGGGCTGACAGGCAGCCTGGTCGGCATGGTCGATCAAATGTTTTTCATGTATCTGTGGCTGGCGACGTTCGCCTTGATCGGCGGCTCGATCTACGAAGGACGCTTCGAACTCGGCATCGATGTCGCCGCCTCGCCGGAGAGCAAGGCCGCGCGCGCCGAGGCGGCCGTGAAGCGACAACAGGACCGCATTTGGGATCAGGTGTTCGGACAGCTGCGCAGCGGCGCTCTCAAGAACGCCCGTGACTCGGTCGCCAAACTGATCGCGCAGTCACGGCAACCGCTCGAGGAGTGTCGGTGGCTGTACGAACGGGCCGTCGGCCAGCCCGACCAGCGGCTGGCCAATTATCTGGCGCAACTGACATTGACGCGCTTGCTCGAGGCGCGCGCCACCGGGGAGGCCGTCCGCTTGGTTCGCGAACGGCTCACGCGACAGCCGCAGTTCCGACCGCAGACGGCGGCTCAGTGCCTCTCGCTCGCGAGGTTGGCGCGCGATGCCGGGGACCGGCGCACCGCGCGGCAATTGGTGGCGGACTTCGAGACGCACTACCCTGAGAACCCGCTGCAGTCCGTGGCGGCACAGCTGCAGTCCGAACTCGAGCATTGAACGGAATCGGGATCGGTGCAGTCGATCCATTTTGACAGCCGATCCATGCTTCGGGCATTGTTGAGCGGCACGAGACGCCGAGGCCACAGTCAGCAAGATGCCGAACATCAATTGGAACAAGGCATTCGATATCGCGTGGCGCCTTTTGGTATTCGTCGTCGCGATCGGCGTCATCATCGTGGTCTCGACCAACTGGAGTCGTTGGGAAGGCGGCTCGGGATGGCAGAGCACGACGGATGCCTACGTCCAGTCGGATCTCACGCCCATCGCCGCCAAGGTGGCGGGCTATTTGCGCGAGCTGCCGATTCAGGACTACGAGCGGGTACACAAGGACCAGATCCTCGCGCAGCTGGTCGACGACGATTATCGAGCCGCGGTGGCGCAGGCCGAAGCCGGTGTCGCGAACGCCGAGGCGCAGGCACTCGGGCTCACCGCGCAGCGCGGACTGCAGCTCGCCAATATCGACGCGGCCCATGCGGTCGTGGCGGCGACCACCGCGCTGGCCGAACAAAACGATCGCGACCTGGCCCGGCAACACCGCCTGCTCGAATCCGGATCCTCCTCGATCGAGGCCGGCGAGAAGCTCGAAACCGGTCATGCGCAGATCGGCGCCCAGCTCACGCAAAACAAGGCCCAGGCGCGTGCCGCCGAGCGCCAACTCGCCGTGCTCGACGCGCAGATCGCCCAGAGCAAGGCGGCGCTGGCCGCGCAACGCGCGCTGCTGGTCACGGCCAGGCTCAACCTCTCCTATACGACGATCACGGCGACCCAGGACGGCGTCCTCGGCCTGCGTCAGGTCAAACCGGGACAGCTGGTCGGCGTCGGTACGCAGATCACGACCTTGACGCCGCTGCCGAAGGTCTGGGTGATCGCGAATTACAAGGAAACCCAAGTGACCCACATGGCCGTGGGTCAAAAGGCCGAGGTCCGCGTGGACAGCTTCCCGGGACACGTCTTGCACGGCCATCTCGAAGCCTTCGCGCCCGCCTCGGGCGCCGAGTTCGCGCTGCTGCCCCCTGACAACGCCACCGGGAACTTCACCAAGGTCGTGCAGCGGATCTCGGTGAAGATCAGCATCGACGAGGCCGACGGTCTCGCCGACCGGCTGCTGCCCGGCATGTCGGTCGAGGCGCGCGTGGATGCCCGCGACGGGCGTCCCTGATGACCGCCGCGGCGCCCGCGCAAGGAGCCGGGATATCCGCTCCGACGCTCGCGACGCCGCCCACGTCGATCCCCTGGCTCGGGCTGCTCGCCGTCCTGATGGGCACGTTCATTTCAACCCTGAACGGACGCCTCTCCACTTTCGGACTGGCCGACATCCGCGGCGCCATCGGCGCCGGCGTCGACGAGGGCGCCTGGATCACGACCGCGCAGACCACGGCACAGATGGCGATCACGCTCGCCGCGGTTTGGATGGGCAGCGCCTTCGGGCCGCGGCGCGTGCTCATGGGGGCCTCGCTCGCGTTCGCGCTGATCTCGCTGCTGACTCCGTACGCGCCCACGCTGCCGGTCCTGCTTGGCATGCAATTTCTCGGCGGCCTGGCGTCGGGCTGCTTCATCCCGCTCACCTTGAGTTTCATCCTGCTCAACACGCCGCCGAAATATTGGGCGTTCGGGATCGCGATCTACGCCTTGAACCTCGAGCTGTCGCTGAATATCTCGGCCTCGCTCGAGGGCTGGTATGTCGAACACCATTCCTGGCGCTGGATTTTCTGGCAAAACGTGCCCCTCGCCTTGATGATGACCTTGTGTCTGCGTCGCGGCATGGCGATCAAGCCGATCACCACGCGTCCGCCGGGCGATATATTCGGACTCCTGGCGGGGGGCGCCGGTCTGGCCCTGATCTATGCCGCGCTCGACCAGGGCAACCGCCTCGACTGGTTCAGTTCCGGGCTGATCACGGGGCTCATGGCCGGCGGCGTCTTGTTGCTGGCGGCGTTCCTGCTTCATGAGGCCGTGACCCCCGAGCCACTGCTGAATCTCAAGGTCGTCTTCGGCGCGCCGATGCCCAGCCAGTTCCTGCTGATCGGCTTCCTGCGGCTGACGATCCTCTCGACCGCCTACTTGATCCCCTTGTACTTGGGGTCCGTGCGCGGATTTCGCGCACTCGAGGTCGGTGAGACCCTGATCTGGGTTGCGGTCCCGCAACTGATCCTGTGTCCGCTGGCGGCGCTGATGCTACGGCGCACCGACGCGCGCCTGGTCGCCTCGATCGGCTTCATTTTCATCAGTGTCGCCTGTCTCATGGTCGCTTACGGCCTCACCCCGAACTGGGGTTCCGATCAGTTCTTGCCGTCCTCGTTCCTGCAGGCCGTGGGCCAGAGCTTTGCGCTTTCGGGCGTGGTGTTTTTCGGCATCCTGCATCTCAAGCCCAAGGACGCGCTGACCTTCGGCGCGGTCCTGCAAACGGCGCGACTCATGGGCGGAGAAATCGGAACGGCTTTCGTGACCACCTTCACGCGCGTGCGCGAGCAAGTTGCCTCGAATCTGATCGGACAGCATGTGCAGTGGGGCGATCCCCAGGTCATGCAACGTATCAGGGCTTATGGCGCCGTCACGACGCGGACTTTGGATCCGGGCGGCGCCGTGGCTCGTGGCGGCGCGGTGCTCGGCAACATCGTTCGCTCGGCCGCGACGACGCAGGCCGTCATCGACGGCTTCATCGCGGTGGGGGTCTTGACTGCCCTGGCCTTGCTGCTCGCGGTGTCGCGGGGCCGGCCCCCGGAGGGTCCCGCATCGGCGCCGCCCCTGTTTCGGCCGCGAGAGCCTCGGCCGCCATGAAATCGGCCCGGGTTACCACCGGCGCCGGGCGCGCGGCCGGGATCTGCGCGGTCGCACTGACCGCCCTGGTATCGGCCTGTCAGGTCGGGCCCAATTACCATGCGCCGACACTGCCGGCCGGCGCCGCGGCGCCGCTCGTCTCGCTGGCCTCCGGCCAGGAGAGTGCGGACCCGGCACCCGATGCCTGGTGGCATCTCTACGACGACTCGCGGCTCGACGCGCTCGTGCGCGAAGCCCTGCAGGCGAACCGCTCCCTGGCCGCCGCGGATGCGAACCTCGCGGCGGCGCGCGCCGTGGTCTCGGCCGTGCATGCGAACCGCTATCCGTCGACGAGCCTCTCGGCCGGCGGCATCTATGGCCGCGACGCGATCACCGACGAGATTCTCGAACTCGGTGGCCACGCGCCCGTGAACACCTGGATTTACGACGACCTGATCGAATCCGCGTACGAGATCGACTTGTTCGGTCGCGTGCATCGGGCCATCGAGGCCGCGAATGCCCGCTCCGATGCCGTCGCGGCGGCGCGCGACAGCGTCCGCGTCGTCGTGGCGGCCGATACCGCCCGTGCCTACGCTGCGATTTGCGCGCTCGGCGAACAGATCGAGGTCGCGCAGCGCTCGCTCGACGTGGTGTCCCAGCAGGCCCGCATCAGCGAGCGCCGGCACGAGGCCGGCGCGAATTCGGTGTTCGACGTCACGCGGGCCCAAGCCCTCGCGTCACAGGTCGGCGCCGCCGTGCCCGTGCTCGAAGGCCAGCGACGCGTGGCCTTGTTCGAGTTGACCGCCCTGCTCGGTCGCACGCCGCAGGCTGCCCCGCATGAGCTCGAAGACTGCAAGACGCCGCCCCAGCTCAGCGATCCGATTCCGGTCGGCGACGGCGCGACGCTGATCCGCCGCCGGCCGGACCTGCGCCAGGCCGAACGACAACTCGCCGTCGCGACCGCGCAGATCGGCGTGGCCACCGCGGATCTGTATCCGAGCATCCGCCTGGTGGGCTTGTATGGCGGCATCGCGGCGCAAACCTCGCAGCTCAATACCTCGGTCGGCCGCACCTGGGGCATCGGTCCTTCGGTGAGCTGGTCTTTTCCGAATATGGCGGGTCCCCGGGCGCGCGTGCGACAGGCAAAGGCCGCGCAGGCAGCGGCGCTCGCCTCTTTCGACGGCGTGGTGCTGACGGCGCTCAAGGAGGTCGAACAAGCCTTGAGTCTGTACGGCGCGGCGCTCGCCAATCGGCAAGCCTTGGTCGAGGCCCGTGATCGGATCCACACCGCCTTCGGCATCGCGGCGGCTGAATTCGGTGCCGGTTCCGTCAGCAGCCTGGATTTATTGACCACCGAACAATCCTTGGTGAGTCTCGACGCCGCCGTTGCGGCCGTCGATGGCGCCGTGATCCAGAACCAGATCGCCGTGTTCAAAGCGCTCGGCGGCGGCTGGCAGGGGACGAACGGCACGGGAGAGACGCTTGCCCATTGAGCAGCGATCGATCGAGTACATCCCCGAGAGCGAACGGCACGGACGCGTCAGCGACCAGGGACCTTTTTGGTTCCTGAGCAATTTCCAATTCTTCGCGATTGCGATCGGTTTCGTCGGTCCCAGCCTCGGTCTGGGCCTGGGCGCCACCGCGCTCGCGGGCACTCTGGGCATTCTGATCGGCACGACGTTCCAGGCGTTTCATGCCTCCCAGGGCGCGGAACTCGGTCTTCCGCAAATGATTCAATCGCGGGCTCAGTTCGGCTACCGCGGCGTCCTCGTGCCCTTGCTCGGCGTCTTCGTGAGTCTGGTCGGCTACAACGTCGTGGCCACGGTGCTCATTTCGGACGGCCTCGACGGCCTGTGGCATTTGAATCGCACCGACAGTGCGCTCGGCGTATCTCTCGCCGCCGCCCTGCTGGCGATCTGGGGTTATGACTGGCTGCATCGGGCCTTCCGCATTCTTTTCTGGATCAGCCTGCCTCTGTTCACCGCGCTCAGCGTCGCGATCCTGCACGGCAGCGCCGGCGGGGGACCGTCGATGGCCGGCGGATTCACGTGGACCGCCTTCCTGACGCAACTCGCCTCGGCGGCGAGCTTCAACGTGACCGCGGCACCGTACGTCTCGGATTATTCCCGGTACCTGCCGACACGCACGCGACGCAGCAGCATCATCCTCAACGTGTTCCTCGGTTCCTCGCTCTCCGCGATCTGGCTGATCGCCCTGGGTGCGTGGCTCGCCACGCACATGGGCGTGACCGATGCGCTCGTCGCCCTGGAGCGGTCCGGCAATCAGGTGGTGGCGGGATTCGGCTCTTCGCTCGTGGCCGTGTCGATTGCCGCGCTCGTCGCGACGATCGGCATGAACGCCTACAGCGCGATGCTCACCTGCCTCACGACGCTCGATTCCTTCCGTCCGGTGCGGGGCCGAGCCGCGATGCGCATCGTCAGCATCGCGGCGATCACGCTGCTCTGGATCGCCGTCGCGCTCGGAGCCCGCGGCGATGCCGTGCGCTACGTGAACGCGATGCTCGTGATCATGCTGTACTTCCTGATGCCGTGGACGGCGGTGAACCTGATCGACTATTTCTGGCTGAGGCAGGGTCGCTATTCGGTTCCGGATCTATTCGAGCCCGATGGAATCTACGGCGACTGGGGACGGCGCGGCCTGATCGCCTACGCCGTCGGCTTCACCGCGAGCATCCCCTTTTTCGTCGTTCCCGATGTCTACACCGGTTTCATCGCGTCCCGCCTGGGCGGCGTGGACGTCGGCTGGATCGTGAGCCTCGCCAGCGCGTCGGCGGCGTATCTCTGGCTCAGTCGCGACTTCGACGCGCGCGCGGAGGCGGCGGCGATCCGCGAGTCGGCGACCACGGGCGGGCCGGGGGTGGTCGAGGCAGCGCCCGTGCTCGCGAACCTGACGCGCGGCTAGACCACCGTCAGCAAGGCTCATCGACCGTCGGTGTCGACAGCGCCAGCGCCGCCTCGACGCCGCTGCACCCGACCACGAGGGCCGCGGTCGCGGCCGCCCGGCGCGCCGCTGCCAACGGATCGAAGCCGCGCAGTCGGCACGCTGCATACGCACCGCAAAAGGCGTCGCCCGCTCCGGTGGGATCAACGACGGCGACCGGCAGCGTCGGCACCCGCGTCACGCCGACGGCGCCTGCCGCGCTCGCGGCGCCCGTGGTGCCAGTGGCGCCCGTCACCGTGCTCGCCAGCAGCACGGACTCCGCGCCCCGTTTGAGCACCACCTCGGGAAATCCCGCCCGATGCAAGGCGAGCACGACCGACTCGGGTAGATCGGTCGCGAGCAGCGACTCGATCTCGTTCTTGCTCGGCAGGAAGGCATCGGCCGCTCCCAGCGCCTTGGCGATCGCGGCAACGCTTGCACCGCGCGTCGTATGGGCCGACGGATCCACGGAGATCCAGTCCACGCGGCCGCGCAGGAAGGCGAGACTCTCCGGCTGTCGCCGCCCGACCTGCGGGCACACATGCAGGGCCCGCGCCGGCAACCACTCTTCGGGAATTTCCGCCGCGGACGGCGCGATCGCGAGCAGTCGCTCGTGATAATCCGGCCACGCGCTCGTCCCCTCGGCGCCGATCGCCAGCAATTCAGGATTGCGCGGCAGGGACCGGCGGCTGCCGTCCGGCTCGTAGATCAGCCATTCGATCAGATGCGGGCCGGTGATGGGCCGCAAGGCCACGTGTTCGACACCACTGCGGGCGAGCAGGCCGGCGACATCGAAAGGATAATCGAACCCGAGGCGCGCGACGATGCCGATATCCGTGGCGTCGATCCAGAGGCGTGCACCTGCCACCGCGTAGAGACTGCTGCCGCCGATCTGCCGCGTCCACGGTCCCGGCTGGGCGGGAACGACATCGTCGATCGTCACCTGACCGAGCACGATCAAGGCGGGGCCGCGGCGCATCGTCATGGGGTTCAGCCCAAGTCTCTGGCCGAGTCGCGCACGATGCCCTTGGCGATCAACCAGGCATCGTCGTTACGCCGTCGCGGGATATGGTCGATCTGCGCCTGGGCGGCCATGTGCAGAACCAACAACTGCGCGGGCAGATGATAGATCAACGGCGACAGCCACTCGTCGAGATCGTAGCCTAGATCGGCGCGTGCGAACGCCGCCGGAAGGGACACCCCGGCGTTCGCGTCGACGACGATGGCCCGGCCACCGGCGTCACCGACGCCGCGCACCATTTCCTGCGCCCGGTCGAAACTGTTGCCCGGCGGGGCAATCACCATGACGACGCTGCGCCGGCCCCATTTGAGCGTCAGGAAATACTCGAGATGTGCCCACTCCTCGAGATCGACGCCGATGCCGTTGATCGGCATCTGCTCGTGGAACTTCGCGGCGCTGTACTGCGCGGTCCCGCGGCTGGGACCCGCACCGATCGCCCAGATCGTGTCGATTCCGGCCAGTTGTTTGGAGATCGCGATGATGCCGGGCTCGATGCGTGCGGCAATTTCCGCCTGCGCGAGCATCGCGCGTTCGATCGTCGCCAATTGCGCCGATTGGGTCGCCGCATCGATCCGCCCGCGTTTGACCCCGAGCGCGAGGGCGAGCGAATACAGGGCATAGAGCACGGCCAGATACTCGGTCTGGTTGAGGAAGCATCGGCCGTAATGTGGCGGCAAGCCGGGCACCTCATCGACCGGACGATGCACGACGAGATGGGCCTGTTGGGCGAGCGCACCGGTCATGCTGCCGGTCACGCCCAGGGTCGTCGCGCCGCGATCCTTGGCGAGGAGGACGGTCTCGCGGGCTCGCGAAGAACTGCCGGAATTCGAGACACTGATGACCAGATCGCGCGGCCCCAGCAGCGGAGCTTCGTAGCGGGCCAGTTCCATCGAGGTCTTGGCCTCGGTCAGGATCCCGGTCCAGCGGCGGAACGCCGGCGCAACGCTGAGCGCGGCAAACCAGCTGTCGCCCGACCCGCCGATCAGGATGCGTTCGGCGCTGAGAACTCGGGGGTCTTGCACGGCGGCTGCGACGTGGTCGGCAACGACCGCGCGCAAACGCGGCAGCACGAGGGAATGCTCGATCGCGTACGCGGTGTCGGCAACGAAGCTACGGTCCGCTGGATTGGAATTCAAGGTGGTACTCCATGCTGGCTGGGTCAAACGAAAAGGTGGCAGGCGACGAGGCGGCCGGGGGTCGATTCCCGCAAGATCGGCGGTTCGGTTCGGCAGCGCGCGAGCGCGCGCGGACAACGCGTGTGAAAGGCGCATCCCGCGGGTGGAGCGGCCGGACTCGGCGGCTCACCGCGCAGCGGCGTGTGTACGCGCGCGCGCTCCGCGAGCGGTTCGGGCACGGGGACGGCGGCCAGCAGCGCCTCGGTATACGGGTGCTGGGGCGCTGCAAACAAGGCCGCGGCCGGCGCGAGTTCGACGACCTGACCCAGATACATCACGGCCACGCGGTCGGCAATGCGCCGCACGACCGACAAATCGTGCGAGATGAACAGATACGTCAAGGAGAATCGCGTCTTGAGATCCTGGAACAGGTCGAGGATCTGCGCCTGCAGCGACACATCGAGTGCGGACAGCGCCTCGTCGGCGACGATCAAATCCGGCTGGCAGGCGATGGCCCGCGCGATGCAGATGCGCTGCCGCTGGCCGCCCGAGAATTCATGCGGACGTCGCGCGGCGATCGCGGCGTCGAGACCCACCATCGTGAGACAGTCGCGCACCCGGTCGCGCAGCGCCTGACCGCGGACGATACCGTGCACGACCAGCGGTTCGGCGATCGCGGCCCCGACGCTTCTGCGGGGATTCAGCGAGCTGAACGGATCCTGGAAGACCATCTGGAAACGGCGGCGCAGAGTGCGCAGCTCACGACCCGCGAGCTGCGTGATGTTCCGGCCGTCGAAGTCGATCGATCCGGCGGTGGCCGCGACCGTGCGCAACAGCGCGCGGGCGAGCGTGCTCTTGCCGGAGCCGCTCTCGCCGACCAGGGCGAGCGTCTCGCCGCGCCGGACGTCGAGATTGACGCCGCGCAGGGCCTGGACCGGACGCGGCGGCGCTTTCAGCGGGATGAAACTGCGCCGCCTGAACGTCACGGTGAGGTCGCGAGCCTGCATGAGGATGTCGGTGGCCCCGCCGGCTGGTGAGGGTATGCCGCTCGGGGCGTGCGCGCCGCTCGCCGCTGGGATCGGCGCCTGCGGCCGTAGATTGGGCTCATGGCGCAGGTTGGCGAGCAGACTGCGCGAGTAGGCATGTTCCGGCGCCGCGAACAGGCGCGCGGCCGGCGCCTCCTCGACGACCCGGCCGCCCGCCATGACGAGCACGCGATCGGCGAGTCGCGCGAGCAGCGCGAGATCGTGGGTCACCCAGATGACGCTCAGGCCCTGTTCGCGCTGCAAACCTTGGATCAGCGATACGATCTCCGCCTGCACGGTCACATCGAGCGCCGTCGTGGGCTCATCGGCGATCAGCAAACGGGGTTCGATGGCCAGCGCCATCGCAATCGTGACGCGCTGGCGCATGCCGCCGGAGAATTCGTGCGGAAATTGTCCGAGGCGCAAGGCCGGATCCGGAATGCCGACCTTGGCGAGCAGCTCCACGGCCCGCAGCCGTGCCGCCCCGCCCTTCAGGCCCAGATGCCGGCGCAGCACCTCCGTGATCTGGCGGCCGACGTTCAGCACCGGATTCAGCGCGGTCAGCGGATCCTGGAAGACGATGCCGACTTCGCGGCCGCGCACGGCGCGCAGCGCCGCGGGCGCCAGTTCGAACAGCTCGCGACCCTCGAAGCGGGCATGCATGGCGCGAGCCGACGCGCCCGGAGGCAGCAGACGCAGCAGCGAGAGGATCGTCAGCGTCTTGCCCGATCCCGATTCGCCGACGATGCCAAGCGTCTCCCCGCGCGCCACGTGAAATGACACGTCGGAGACGACTTGGCGGCGCTGCCCGACCGCGCCGACCTCGATGCACAAGCCTTCGAGTTCTAGGATGTTCCCGCTCATCGCCGGCCCCGCGGATCGAGCAACTCGCGCAGTCCTTCGCCGAGCTGGGTCACGCCATACACGGTCAAGCCGATCGCGATGCCGGGCATCGTCGCGATCCACCAGGCGCTCAGCAGGTAGTCGCGTCCGTCGTTGAGCATGGTTCCCCACGACGGCGTCGAGGGATCGAGGCCGACGCCGAGGAAACTCAAGCCCGCTTCGGTGAGGATGGCCTGCGCCATCGAAAAACTCGCGACGACACAGATCGGCGACAGGGTGTTCGGCAGGATGTGCACGCCGATGATCCGCAAGACGCCGGCGCCGGACGCATGCGCCGCTTCGACGTACCCCAAATTCTTGATCGAGAGCACCTGGGCACGAACGATGCGGGCGTAATTGACCCAGGTACCGAGCGCGAGAACCAGCACGACGGCGACCGTGCCCCCGCCGAGCGCACCCAGGAGGAAGATCGCCAGCAGCAGAAAGGGAAACGACAACTGCACGTCGATGAGCCAGCCGCTGACCGCCTCCAGCCACCCGCCGAAATAGCCGCTCATGCAGCCCACGAAAGTTCCGAACAGGGCGCTGATCAATACGGCCAACAAACCCACCGTCAGCGACAGGCGGCCGCCGTAGATCAGCCGGCTCAGGATGTCGCGACCGACCGAGTCGGTGCCGAGCAGGTGCACGGAACCGGGCGGCAGCAGGCGGGCATTCGGATCGACCGCGCCCGGATCGAAAGGCGCAAGGACCGGGGCGGCGAGCGCGGCGAACACGACGACCGTCAGCAGGATCAACCCCAGCCGGGTCTCCCGCGATCGGTACATGGTGAGGACCATCGAGCTCATCGCGCACGCACGCGCGGATCGATCCACGCATAGGCGAGATCCACCAGCAGATTGATCGTGACGAAGGCCACCGCGATCACGAGCACGCAGCCTTGCACGACGAGAAAGTCCCGCTGCAGCACCGCGTTGACGGTGAGCCGGCCGAGCCCCGGCCAGGCGAACACGGATTCGATGATGAAAGCGCTGCCCACCATGTCGCCGAACTCCAGTCCCGCCTGCGTCACGAGCGGCAACGAGGCATTCGGTGCGGCGTGCCTCAGCAGGATCTCGCTCTCGCCCAAGCCCTTGGCGCGCGCCGTCCGGATGTAGTCCGAGCCCAGCGCCTCGAGCATGCCGGCGCGCACCAGCCGTGCCATGCGCCCCATCGTCGGCAGGGCGAGGGTCAGCGCCGGCAGCACCAGATACGCAATGCCCCCGGAGCCCGAAACCGGCAGCGCGCGCCAATGCACGGCGAACAGCAGCACCAGCATCAGGCCCAGCCAGAATCCCGGCACGACCTGCCCGAGGACCGACAGGGCCGCGACGACATGATCGATCCAGCGGTCGCGGTACAGGGCCGCGAGCACGCCGAGGGCAAACCCGAGCAGCGTGGCGGCCGCGAACGCGGCGCCGGCGAGCTCGAGGGAGTTCGGCAGACGGGACCGGATCAGCCCGGCGACGCCGACATGCTGACGATAGGAGACGCCGAGATCCCCATGCAGCGCATGCCCGAGATAATCCACGTATTGCGCGAGCACCGGCCGGTCGAGCCCGAGGGAATGGCGCAGCTCCGCTTTTTGTTCCGCCGTTGCGTCGCCGCGCACCAGCAGCAACACCGGATCGCCGCTCGCGTGGCCGATGATGAAGGCCAGAAACGACACGCCGAGCAGCACCGTGGAGGCGCGCAGCAGTTTGCCGACGGTGAACCCGAACAAGACGTCCCTAGTGCCGCGGCTTGGCGAGATAGATTTCGACGTAATCGTCTGGGCGCAGCTGGTAATCGATGCGGTCGGAAAGCCCTGCGTACACGGGTGCCCGCCACAGGAATATCCAGTAGGCGTCGTTCCACGCGATCTCCTGGGCCGCATCGAGTAGCGCCTTGCGCTTGTCGACATCGAATTCCGTGTTGGCCCGATGCACCAGATCGTCGAACTTCGGATCACAGTAGCCGCTGGCGTTGTCCTCCTGTTTGCAGGTGAAGATCACGAGCTCGACGGAAGGGTTGATCAGGGCGGCCCAGCCCGCGTAGAAGATCCCGTCGAAGGATTGATCGGAGAGCTTGCGGCGAAAATCGTTCCACTCGTCTGCATGCAGGTGGGTGCGGATGCCGACCGCGTTCAGATAGCCGGCGACGGTTTCCGACACGTCCTTGTCCTGGCCCCAGAACGGCGTGAAATCGATGTCGAGGTCGAAGCCCTGCGGGTAACCGGCCGCCGCCAGCAGCGCCCGGGCCTTGTCCGGATGGTAGCCGTAAGGCGTGAGGTTCGGATCGGCATTCGGCGGATTGACGACGCTCGTGAGCGGCACGGTCGAGCCGTGCATCAGCGTCTTGATCATGCCCGCGACATCGACCGCGTAGTTCATCGCCTGTCGCACGCGCGGATCGCGCAGCGCGGTGAGCTTGGCGTTCTGCGAGATGCCGAAGTGCAGCTTGCGCAGACCCAGGATCTCGACGGGCCGCGAATGGGCGGTCTTCGCCTGCGAGATCATGTCGGGAGGCAGTTCGAGTGCGAGATCGATGTCGCCGGTCGTGAGGCCGTTGAGCCGGGCGCTCGCATCGGGCACGACCTTGAAGATCACGTTCTTGATCGCCGGCGCGCCGCCGAAATAGGTCGGATTCGCGGTGAGCGTGACGTGATCACCGGGCACCCATTCCACCAGGGAATAGGGACCGGAGCCCAGCGGATGGGAGTTGAGGTAGGCGGCATCGTGAGCGCTGTAATACGCCTTGGGCGCGATGAACGCCTCTTCGAGCCAGTAGAGCATCGTGACGCTCGGTTGCGCCGTTTGCAGCTCGACCGTCTGCGCATCGACTACGCGGACCTCCTTCAGCGTCGTTTGCGCCCACAGTTGCTGCAGCGTGTTGAACGGCGGTTTGTTCATCCGATCGAAGCTGAACTTCACGTCCTCTGCCGTCACCGGCGAGCCATCTTGAAATTTCACGCCGGGACGCAGGTGGAACCGCCAGGTCAGCGGGTCGCTGCGCTCCCAGGAGGTCGCGAGCCGCGGCAGGTCGGCGCCGTCGGGCCCGCGCCGGACGAGGCTGTCGAACAGCGACCAGATCAGGCTCCCGGTCGGATGGTTGTTGTCGAGCAGGTGCGGATCCAGGCTGGAGACGTCACTGACCGAGGCCACGACGACCGCATCCTGCGTTTTTGGCGCGCACGAGGCCTGCAGGATCGCAGCTGCGATCACGAGCAGCGTGGCCAGTCGCCGCCCGAACGCGGCCGGTTCGAGACGGCCGCGCATCACCCAGGCTCCGGCAGCGACTGAAAATGCGCCGCGATGGCCCCCGGCTGGGTCAGCCATAGCGCGCCGCGCGAGCGGTGAATGTGCTCGAGCGCGCGCCGCAGGGCCCGCAGCCGAAACGGCTGGCCGATGATGAAGGCGTGCAGGATCACGCTCATGACCAGGGGCTCATCGCCCGGCGTGGCAGCCATCTCGTCGAACTGATCGACGATCATGTCGGCGAAGTCGGTGGCGCTCACTTGGCGGCCGATGATCGTGGAACTGTCGTTGAGTTCCTGGGAATAGGGAACCGAGACGATGCGGCCGGTCCGCGTCCGCATCCACACGGGCTGATCATCCATGCACCAGTCGAGGAGGTAGCCATAGCCCGTCTCGTGCAGCAAATCGGGGGTGCGCAAGGTCTCGGCGATCCAGGGACTCGCCCAGCCCTGCGGACGGCGCCCCGTCGCCGCCTCGATCTGGGCGGCAACCCGGCGCAGATACGCCGATTCAGCGCCTTCGTCCAGACCGCTCATCGAATCGGAGTTCGAATAGCCGTGAGCGATCATCTCGCAACCTGCCGCGGTGCACGCGCTGACCAGTTCGGGTGCGGACTCGCAGACGGCGCTGTTCAGCAGGATCGCCGGCGTGAAGCCGAACCCGGCGAAGCAATCGAGCACGCGCCAAGCCCCGACGCGATTGCCGTATTCCCGCCAGGAGGTGTTGAGCACGTCGGGCTGCGCCATCCCGGGAACGAGATCCTCGGTCTTGCCCCGTCCGAACGCATACTGCTCGAGCCCGAGCGCGAAATAGATCGCAAGCCTGCGCCCCTCGGGCCAGCGGTAAACGGGCCGCCGGGAGATCGCGGAATACCCATAGCGGCCGTGGCCAGGCAGCCGCGTATGCAGTGATGATTCTTCGCTGCTCATGCCAGGGGTCCTCGATTGGCGCCGGCATCGTCCCGGGCCGTGCGTCGCATGCCGACGTCGCGGGCGGCCGCCCTCAAATACATTTCGCGGTAGTACGGCAACCACTCCTGCGCTGAGCGCTCGGCGGCTGCCGCCGCGGAGCCGTGCCGCGACGCGAGTGCGCGCGCCTCGGCGCGCAGCGCCTTCTCGTCCACGCGCGTGCTGCGACCGGCCTCATAGACGATCTCGCCGGCCACCATGGTCATCACCACCGAACTCCCCGACTCGCAGTAGACGAGCTGACGCTGCAGGTCGTTGAGCGGCGTGAACGCCGGCGTGTCGAGATCGAGCAGGATCAGGTCGGCCTGGTGACCGACGCTCACCTCGCCGATCGGCACGGGACTGCGCATCGCCCGCGCGCCGCCGCGAATCAGGCAATCGAGCACTTCCGTCGCCTTGGGCCAATCCAGATAGTCGGCGCGGGTGAGGTTGTGAATCAGGCCGGCAAGCTTGGCGACGGCCCAGAGGTTGATGGCATCGTCGGCGATCGCCTCGTCGCTGCCGAGACAGATCCGGATGCCGCGCGAGCGCAGCTCGCGAAAGGGCATGATGCCGCTGCCGAGCCGGAGGTTGCTGATCGGGTTGTGCGCGATCACGGCGCCGGCCCGGGCGATGAGGTCCATGTCCTCTGCATCGAGCCAGATCCCATGGATGATGTTCATGCGTTCGCTGAGCAGGCCCAGCTCGTGGACATAGCGGACGAGCGAACGGCCGTCGAGACATTCTTCGCCGAACACCCGCTGCAACCGGGTCTCGAGCACGTGCACGTAGAATGGCAGATCGTGCCTCCGGCTCAGGTCCTCGAGCGCCGTGAAATACTCGCGGGTCACGCGCTGCGGCGCGGAACAGGACACGGCCGCACGCAGGCGACCCCGCTCCGCGCCGTGCCAGCGACCGAGCAGATGGGCATAGCACGCGAGCAGCTCCTCGCCGCCCATGCTGGGTGCGGACGACGCACGGGCCAGCAATTGCGGCGGCAAGAGCTCACGCAGGAACGGCAGTTTGTCGATCTCCGGCACGTTCGGCTGATCGAGCGCGAGCGTCGCGCGCAGGCCGGAATCCGCGTAGGCCTGCATCACCGCGTCGATCGCTGCGGGCGACGGGGCCGGCACGAAGAAGGCGTCATCGAGCACAGTCGTGACACCGGTCTTGAGCATCTCGAGTGCGCCCAGCATCGTGCGCACGTACACGGCGCGCGGCTCCATGGCGGCGCCCTCGGCCGGCGACTCGTGCAGCATGAAGACTTCGAGCGGCAGGCTGTCCAGCGAGCCCTTCGCATGATTGACCGAGGAATGAAAATGCGCATTGACGAGCCCCGGCATCAGCAGATGGCCGGTTCCGTCGATCTCGCGGACGGACGTCGCCGAGGAGCCGGCCGCCGTCGCCGGCTCGATCGCGGCCTCGGACCCGGGTTCGGCCTCGGACTCGGGCTCGACGCTGCGAATCACGCCACCCTCGATCAGCACGGTCGCTCGCGCATGCTCGGTTCCGCGGCCGTCCATCGTCAGCACGCGCACGTGCCGGATACGCGTGCTCATGGCCGGCCCCGCTGGGGCTGTGCATCGGGTGTCGCCGCCGACAGCGGCGTCGCGAACCCGCTCAAGGGTTTCGGCGGCGGTAGGCCCCAGGCACCGCCCTTGCTCGTCTTCAGGCCCAGACGCAACAGGCCCTCGACCTGGGTGACGGCGGCGGCGACGCCCTCGATCACGGGGACTCCGAGCCGGCGCGTCAGCGGCGCGATCAGGGGTTCGAGACCTGCGCAGCCGAGGATGATGGCCTCGGCATGATCCTCATCGACGGCGCGCTGGGCCTCGACGAGGAAGGCCTCGAAGACCATCGCCGTTTCGTCTTCGCAATGGAGCACGTCGACGTCGATGGCGCGGATGCAGGTGCAGCGCCGCTCGAGTCCCGCATGCAGGAGCGCGCGCTCGGCGAACACGCGCGTGCGCCGCGGCAGCGTGACGATGCCGAACACCGGCGCGATCAGGGCGGCCGCGTACAGCGCGGCCTCGGTCATACCCACCACGGGGCCCATGGCGACCTCGCGGGCGGCTTCGAGCCCGGTGTCGCCGAAACAGGCGATGACATGGCCGTCGGCTCCCTCGGACTCGCCATCGCGCACCGCCTCGATGATCCCGATCGTCGCGATCGCCTCGTCGAAATGCGACTCGACCGACGGGGTGCCCGCGCGCGGCTGGCGCGCGACGATCTCGATGCCGGGCGCGGCGACCGCGCGCCCGGCATCGAGGCTCAGCGCCGTGAAGGACGCCGTCGTGTTGGGATTGATGATCTGAATGCGCATGGCCGATCCTTGCGACGATACGCGCTACAGGTCGAATCCCGCAAACTCAGAACTTCGTCTGAATGGTGAGGCCGATCGTCATCGGCCGCAGCGTGTAACCCTCCAACACCGAATTGACCGTGGGCTCCTGCAGGATCGTGCGGTTGTCGAACAGGTTCTTGGCGTAGACCGCAATCTGGAACGTCTGGATGTCGACGCCCACGTTGAGATTGACGACGCTGTAGGCGGGGTCGATGTAGCCGGGCGTTCCGACCTGGAAACTGCCGTAGGACTCACCCGTGTAGGCGAAGTCGCCGCGCACGAAACCGATGATCGAGTCGGTCAAATGCTGCGTGTAGTCGGCGAGCACCGTGGCAGTGAACTTCGGCGTATAGAGAATGTCCTGGCCCACGGCGGCCGTCATGGCATCGACCGTGCTCGTCACGTAGGCATGTTCGCCGCCGAGATTCACGCCGACGGTCAGACCGTTGATCACCGGCGGCTTGAAGCGGACTTCGAGTTCGCCGCCGATCGCCTTCGCGTCGCCGATGTTGGTGTTCAAGGCGCCGCCGCAGATCGGAATCGTGATGGTCTGCTGGATATTCGACCAATCGAGGTAATAGACGTCCGCGTTGACCGACAAGGTCTTCTGGAACAACAGCGACTTCGAGCCGAGTTCGTAGCTCCAGACGTGGTCGGGCTGGTAGCTCGACGGCGAGCTGTAGATACCGATCGTCGCGAGACCCTGGACACAGAGGCTGTTGGTGTTGGGCGTGGTCTCGCCACCCAGACGGAAGCCCTTGGCAGCGGTCGCGTAGAGGCTCGCCAGATCCGTCAGATCATAAGTCGCGGTGAATTTGGGCGTGGAGCCCGAGAAACTGGAGGACTGGGTGAACGGGGTGCCCGTCGTGCCGACGCCGCCGAAATCGAAGAAGCCGGCGCCCACCTCGTCGAATTTTTCGCGGGCTTTGACGTACCGATCCCCGATGCCGACGTGCAGCGCCGAGGTCACGTCGATATCGATCTGGCCGAAGGCCGAATATTGATCGACATTGTTGTGATCGTAGACCTCCCAAACCAGATCATTCGCCCAGAAATTCGAGTTGTAGCCGGGCGTGCCCAAGGTTGGATTGAGCAGCGGGTCCTGGTCGATGCTGTAGCCGTAGATGTTCTGGAAAGCAGCGCTGAAGCCGGGCGCAGGCTCGTAGTCGAGATGCGTCCACTCCTCGTCGGCATAGAACAGGCCGGCAACCCATTTGACCCGCGACGCGTCCGCCGGCGACGAGAGCCGCAGTTCCTGGGTCCAGGTGTTGAAATTGTCGCGGAAGTACACCGGCGACGGGACATTGCCGAGAATGTCGTTGTTCTGCGCCGTATGCGCCGTATACGGAAGCGTCGTCGCCGGATCGAGCACCGACTGCACGATCGCGGTCGTGTTGTAGAACGTGCCGTCGGTTTGCCGATCCACCTTGCGGTACAGATAGCTCGTCACGCTGTTCAAGTCGGCGAAGCCCAGACCCTTCTTGATCGTCAGTGTCGGCAGCAACAGGCTGTCGTTGTCGGGAGAAGGCACCTGAAAGTTCTGATTGTAGGTTCCATATTGCGGCAGAAACGTCGAGGTCGCGCCCGTGGACACCGACTGGTAGAGCACGGAGGGTGTCACCGTGAAGTCCTCGGAGAGGGTCCATTTGCCGACCAGGCGCACGACGGCGTCGGTTTCGTTGTTGACGCCCCTGCGCTGCAACGGTCCCGCGGACGCCGTGCCGTCCGCGAGCGAGCCCTCGAGCGCATAATTATTGATGTATCCGCTCTGCTTCCCGTATTCGGCCGAGAGCCGCACCGCGAACACGTCCTCGACGACCGGAATGTTCAGCACGCCGCGCTCGTCGAAATTGAAACCGCCGAATTCGGTCCCCGAGTAATCCTGGCGCAGATACCCGCTGAAGCTGCCGGCGTCGGGCTGATTCGTGATGTAGCGGACCGTGCCGCCTTCGGAACTTGCGCCGTACAAGGTGCCCTGCGGGCCGCGCAGCACTTCGACCCGCTCGATGTCGATCAAACGGGGCTCGGTGTCACCCTCGTAGCCGGTGAAAGTGATCAGCGGCACGTCGTCGATGTAGGTCGCGACCGTCGGGTTGCCGACGGTCGAGCTGACGCCGCGGATCGTGATGTTGTCCTGGCCGGGACCGTTCGGACCGTTGTTGTGCGCGGCGAACGAGATGCCGGCGAGGAGCCGCGAGATGTCTTCGTAACCGTCCACGTGCAGATCCTGGATCTGCTGCGCGTCGATGACGCCGATGCTGATCGGCACGTCCTTCGTATCCTCGGTGCGCCGATTGGCCGTGACGATGACCTCCTGGAGCACCGAATCGTCCGCCGCATCGGCGGCGCCGGCACTGGTCGCCGGGAGCCACAGGCTCGAGAGCGCGAGCAGACCGCCGGCCCATGCCGTCGCCTGCTTGCCGGTGTTTCGCAGGGCGGCGAGCAGGGACGGGCGATTCAATGATCGGCTCGGAATCGTCGGGATCGGGCGGGATGAACGCATACGAATGACACTCCCCTAGACGACAGGTGACAAATCATGGGTGCTGCCGTCGGCGAACCGCCGATCGGGCCCAAGGCATAGCTCCGTCAACTCCCCGCGGCGTGATTCCGCGCCTGATTTGAACCTAGCAGATGCCACACAATCTTGTCTAGCATTGTCGACAATCTGTTTGTGATTGACGCAGGCGCTCCTGTATCAATCCCGCAACGAAAGTGGGTTCGACCTATATTGGTGCATGATTTTCCCATGATGCACCAACGACAGGCAGTCTCCGGATTGTCGACAATTGTTTCTATTTTGTTGACTAGATGAGTTGGACACTGGCGACCGGTATCATGGGGCGGTTTTCGCGGGTTTCTCAATGAGGGCAAGAGTGGCACGGATAAGCAATAAAGCGGCGCAGTCCAATGATCGCGGCGCCGGCGAGGCGCAAACGCCAGGCGATGGTTCGCCCGAGTCCCAGATCTATCTGAAGATCCACGCGGCGATCGCCGGCAACCGTCTGCTGCCGGGCGCCAGGCTCGTCGAGGATCAATTGAAAGAAGTCTTCGGCGTCAGTCGCACCCGCATCCGCTCCGTCCTGCACTCCTTGGCGCGCGACAAACTCGTGACCCTGCAGCGAAATCGGGGCGCGGTCGTCGCGTATCCGACCGTGCAGGAAGCGAAGGACGTGTTCGCGGCGCGGCGTCTGATCGAAGTGGCCATGGCGCGCGACGTGGTCGACGCGGCGGACGACAAGGCGATCAAACGGCTGCGCGCCCACATCAAGAAGGAGCAGCAGGGCGAACGCAGCCAGGATCGGGCCTTCGAGCTGCAGGCCTCGCACGAGTTCCACAGTCTGCTCGCCGACATCGTCGGCAACCGCGTCATCGGCGATTTCCTGCGCGAGCTCATGGCGCGCTCTTCGTTGATCACCGCGATCTACGAGCGCTCTGACGTGAGCAGCTGCTCGCATCTCGCGCATGCGCATCTGATCGGCTTCATCGAACGCCGCGACGCCCACGGCTTGGCCGAGGCGATGCTGCAGCATTTGAACAAGATCGAGAGCGATCTCGTGTTGTTCGAGCGCGAAGAATCGGTCACCGATCTCAAGTCCGTGTTCGCGGAAGCCTAGTCGCCATTCCCGGAAGCGCGGACGGTGGCGGCGCGAGCTCAGTCGCCGTACGGGATGTAGATCGTCTTCACGCGGCTGGCGGCTTCAATGAACTCCACGCCCTCGCTGCTCTCGGCACGCCACCAATCCCGCGCGTTCCCGTCCTCGATCCAGGCCCGCGTGCCGTTCCGCGCCGCAATCCTGCCGAGCTCACCCGCCTTGACGGCGGATCCGTGACACCAGAGCGCGTCGAGCCGGTCATGCGCCGCGAGGCTGCTCGCCAGGGCGTCGTGTGCGCCGATCACGAGCCGCAACGCGGCGCCGGGTAATCCGGCAACATCGACGAGTTCATCGAGGTCCGCCGCGAGACCCGGATACGCTTGCGACGGCAGGGCAACACAGCGATTACCGACGGCGAGCACCGGCGCCACGAGGGATACGAATCCCAGCAGCGGGAGCGCGTCGGGGCAGACGACCGCCACCACACCGAGCGGCTCACGCACCCGCAAGGCGAGCACGCTCGGCGCGTCGCTCTGCACCTGCCCCGCGTCTTGCCGGGCCCACGCGGCGTAAGCGAGCAGGCGCTCGATACTGGCCGCGACTTCGCGTGCCGCCGCCGCGGCCGAGGCTCCGGTCACCTGCCGTAGACGCCGCGCGATATCGACGGACCGACGCGACCAATGATCCGCGGTCTCTTCCAAGACTTGCGCACGACGCAGAGCGCCCGCCTTTGCCCAGTCCTCACCGCCCCAGGCGAGGTCGACGGCGGCCGCCGCGGTCGCGGAGCCTCGCCGTCGCAACGCCGCTGTCATCGACGTGTTGGCGGCCCAGTTCGGCGGCGTGGCGGAGGCGGCTGGGATTGCCGAGGCTTTACGGCGCGAGGTGGCGCGCCGCTGTCGGGTCTGCCCCTGCGTCTCCGCGGGCTGCGGATGCGTGCTGTTCACGGCCACGACCGGGGCGTTGACCGCGTGCGCCGCGTCGAGTGCTCGGTTCAGGTTCTCCGACCACACGCTCACCGCGCAGACATCGCGTAGTCCTCGGGCCAATGCGATCGACTCGCGGGTCGAGCAGAAGGTCGACGCCGCCGCGAGACGCGCGTCGATGAACTCGCGCCAGGTCGGATCCCGCTCGCCGACGTCGACTCCCGGATCCAACGGAGGTCCCGAGCGGATCGTTGCGAGACGCGCACGGATCTTCGCGATCAGCGTCGCGTCGACGCCCTCTTCGATCATCAGCCGCGTACCTGCGGTCGGGTGTCGAGACCGGTCGCCGAGCGCTGTTTCGACGAACGCCTCGACCGCGGCATCGAGATCCGCGTCGTCGAACACCAAGAACGGGATCGCGCCATCGACCTCGACGTGAAATCGGCCGCCCGGCCGCGCCGCCAGCGCGGCAAGCTGGCGCCCGGTCTCGGGCTGCCCTGCGAAACAGAGTTTCGCGATACGATCGTGCGCGGCGAGTGCGTCCCCTGTCGCCGCCGGACCGGTCACGACGTTGACCACGCCGGGAGGCACGCCGGCGCGCAGACACAACTCGCCAAAATACAGCGCGCTCAGGCTCATCGATTGCGCCGGCTTCAGCACCAGGGTGTTGCCGGCGGCCAGCGCCGCCCCGCTCTGCCGCGCGAGGGACGAGAGCGGGTCTTGGCGCGACTGGATGGCCGCGACCACGCCGAGCGGCTCATGATCCCGGACCCGGTGCGGGGACAAGCGGGCGCTCCCGGCTTGCAGACCGATCTCGCGGATCGCCGCAGCGACGTCGCCGAGTCGCGCGCGGCGGATCGGCGTGCCGCTCGCCAAGCTATCGAGCACGGCCAATAGGCCGCTCGATTGCTGCAGCAAGCGCGCGAGTTCGGACAATACGGCCGCGCGCTCGCGGCCGCTGCGCGCCGCCCAGGCAGGTCCCGCCGCCGCCGCGGCATCCACGGCCAGGGCAATCTCGGCCGCACCCGCCACCGCGATCGACGCGAGGATCGCGTCACCGGGTTGAACGCGAATTTCCGCGCGGGCGCCACCGACCACCGCTCGCCAGGTGCCGTCGATGAACAACTGAAACTCCCCCGCGTGCGTCGCGATCCAGGTCTTCGCGGCCGAATCGGATTCCACGTGGGTTCCGTAGCTCATCGAACCCAAGATCTGCGTAACGCTGTTCATCGAGGACTCCCCGGATTGCCGTTTCCGCCGTTGCCTATTCGGTCGCGCCGACCGGCGACGAAAGAGGCGAGTTCCCGCTCGATGTCGACCAACAGCCGCGATGCCCCGAAACGAAACAGCGTGGGCGTCAGCCACTCGTCCCCCAGTTCCTCCTTGACGAGCACCAGGAACGTGAGCGCCTGACTCGCGGAACCTATGCCGCCCGCGGGTTTGAAACCGATTTTCACGCCCGTGCGCAACGCGTAATCGCGGATCGTACGCAGCATCACCAGGCTCGCCGCGGGCGTCGCATTGACGCTCTCCATGCCCGTCGACGTCTTGACGAAATCGGCGCCCGCCATCATGCAGACAGTCGAGGCCTTCGCGATGCGTGTGACCGAGCCGAGTTCGCCGGTGGCAATGATCGCCTTCAGGTGCGCCGGCCCGCAGGCGGCGCGGAAGGCGGCCATCTCGTCGTAGAGTGCCGGCCAATCGCCGGTCAGCGCATGACGGCGCGAAATGACGACGTCGATTTCTCGCGCGCCGGCGGCGACCGAAGCGGCGATTTCCTCGAGCTTCGTGGGCAGGGGACTCTGACCGGCCGGAAATCCCGTCGAGACCGCGGCGACGGGGATGTCCGTTCCGTCGAGCGCGGTCACCGCCGTGCTGATCATGGAGTGATAGACGCAGACGGCGGCGACGCGCAGCGGTGCGTCACCCAGTCCGAGAGCGTCGAGCAGGTCGGGGCGAATCGGGGCGCGCGCTTTTGCGCACAGTGCCACCACCCGTCCCGGCGTGTCGTCCCCCGCCAGTGTCGTGAGGTCCGTACAGCCGACGGCCTTCAGCAGCCACGCCGCCCGCCATTCGTCCTCGAGCGCGCGGCCTGCGGCGAGCGTGGCGATACGTCGCTCGAGCGCACTGCGGTTGACCCGCAGTCCATTCAACCACGCCCGATCGAGGGGCATGCCCGGATTGCGCGCGTGAGCGGCCGCCGTTTCGGCCGCGTTAGTCGCTCGAGAATGTGATTTTTGTAACACGATTGCGCGCCTGGATGTTTCTAAAATAACATCCTGCGGATAACATTGACAGCATGCGCGCCAGCTCCTTCAGTCCCGCCCGAGAGTCCCGCCTCGCCCAGCTGCGCGGCCTGGTCGAGGACCGCGGCAATGTGCCGCTGGCCGACGCCGCGCGATTGCTCGCGGTTTCGGCAATGACGATACGCCGAGATCTCGCTCACCCGGGCGCCACCCTTGCCTGCCACGGCGCGCACATCGTGAGCCGCCTGCCCGCGCCCGGCGAGTCGTATACGCTGGATGCTGAAAACGAGCGCCATCTGGCGAACAAGCGCCGCGCTTCGCGGCATGCCGCGGGACTCGTCCGAGCGGGCGACAGCCTGTTCATCGACTGCGGCACGACGATGCCCCACCTCGCCGCCGCGCTGCCGCCCGACGTCCCGCTCGACGTCGTTTGTTACTCGATGAACGTGGCGAGCATTCTGTGCCGTCGGCCGAAGACCCAGGTGATGTTGCTCGGCGGCCTCTACCAATCCTCTTCGGCAACGTTCTTCTGTGAAGAAGCTATCGCCTATCTGGCGAGACTCGGCATCGACAAGGCATTCATCTCCGCGGGCGGCGTGCATCCCGAGCGGGGCGCGAGCTGCTCGAACTTCAGCGAGGTTCCGGTCAAACAGGCCGCGATCGCCCGCGCGGCGATGAGCGTGCTCGTCGTCGATGACAGCAAACTCGGCGGACTCAAGCCCGCCCTTTTCGCGGGGCTCGACCAGTTCTCCCGCATCATCGTCGGCGGCTCGCCGGAGCGGCGGTGGCGCACGCGCTTGAAGAGCGCGCCACTCGATATCGTCACCTGAGGCTCTCATGGAAACCGATCCATTCTCACCGGCAATGGCCGACAATGCGGACCCGACGACTCACCCGATGCTGGCGGATCTACGCCGCCAGTCCGCGGTGCTCGAAACCCTGAGCGCGCGGCGCGCCGAATTCACGACGGCGGGCCGGGCACTGGTCGGCGGCGCTGCCGGCGGCCCCGCGCAGCCCGGCGGCCCCGCGCAGCCCGGCGGCCCTGCGCAGCCCGGCGACGCCGCGCGGGCCATCGTGGCATTTGGCTCCGGCGACGGCTGGTTTGCCGCGCGTGCGGCCACCGACTACGCCCGGCGCACGCTCGGACTGCGCTACGAAGGGGCGAGCAGCCTGGACACCCTTGCGTACCGGGGTCCCCGACACGCGCGGGGCGCGCTCGCCGGCATCGCCATATCGATGTCGGGATCGGCCGACCGCACCAACGAGGCGGCGGAATTCCTGCGCGACGCCGGTCAAGCGCTGATCGCCTTGACCAATGGCGGCGGCGGCACGCTCGGCCGGATCGCCGCGAACCGCCTATCGCTCGAGGTTGCCGATCTCGCACCCTTCCTGACCGGGACCACCAAATACACCGCCAGCCTGCTGGGACTGTTGATGATGCTCGAGGGCGCCGCGGGTGCGAAAGCCGCGAGCGTGGATGCCCTCGGCGGCCTGCCGGCGCTGTTGACGGCCTCGGAGCGATTCGCACGCACGATCGCCTCGGGATTCGTCGGCCGACCCCTGACCGGCATCCGCATTTTGAGCGCCGGCCCCAACCTCGCCACGGCCGACTATGCGATGGCGAAGCTGATCAAATTACTGCCGGTTCCGGTCTGGTCCGACGAGGTCGAGGAATTTGCGCATCGCCAATTTTGGAGCTGTCCGGCGACCGATCTCGTGATCTACCTCGCGTCGAATCCCGCCGTCGCCCGCTGCGCCAGTGCCAGCGCGAATGCCTTGGCGGCCATGGGCATGCAGACGATTGCCATCGACATGCCGGGCTGCGAGGTGCGCGGCGCCGTGGCCCGGTTGACGCTGCCGGGCGTCACGGAACCCTTGTCACCCCTGATTGCCGCCATTCCTCTGCAATTCATCGCCTACTTTCTCGCGCGCGCCTCGGGCGGAAACCCCGATGCGAGCCAGGAGGTCGCGGATCCGGCGCGGTTTCGAGCGGCGCAACTGTTGTCTCGGCGCGGCGAGCTCGAGCCCGAACAGTTCGCTAGCGCCTAGGGCGGCCGGCCCATGCACGCGGACGGCTCGCACCGCGGCCGGAAAACGTGACATGCTCGACGAAGGATCGTCAAGGGAGGAGAGGGACATGAATTTGCGCGTCGTTTTCGGGGTGATCGTGTCGGTGGTGGCGTGCACCGACCGGTGGCAGAATTGGCTGGTGCCCTACCTCGAGTAGCGCTCTCGACCAGCGCAAATCGATGATTCTCGCGTTCTCGCTGTTCGTTCTTTGCCAATTGCTCGGCGAAGTCACCGTGCGTCTCGCCCACGTGCCCGTGCCGGGTCCGGTGCTCGGCCTCATCCTGCTGGTCTGTTACCTGAGCTGGCGCAAAAGAGTGCCCGAGGAGGTGCAACGGACGTCGAGTGGGCTGCTGACCCATCTGTCGCTGTTGTTCATTCCGGCGGGCACCGGCGTGATGGTGCACATTCATACGCTCAAGGCGCAGTGGCTGCCGATCCTCGCCGCACTGCTGTTCGGCACGATCCTGACGCTCGTCGTCACGGTGCTCGTGTTCACCGCGGTGGCGCGGCTGACCGGCGCGACGAGAGTCACGGCACCCGGCGGGACCGAGTGATGCGGCCCGCCATCTCCAGCATCTGGGTGTATTTGAGTGCGTCGCCGCTATTGTGGCTCACCGCAACCTTGTGGGCCTACGTCCTGGCCCATTGGCTGCACGAGCGCAGCGGGCGCAATCCCCTGGTGAGCTCCGTGAGCATCGCCGTGGTCGTACTGATCTCGCTGTTGGTCGCGACCGACACCCCGTACGACACGTATTTTCAAGGCGCTCAATTCGTGCATTTCCTGCTCGGGCCCGCCACGGTCGCGCTCGGCGTCCCCCTGTACACGCATTTGGGCTCGGTCCGCAGGCTTTTCGTTCCGATGCTGGCGGCCCTGATCGCCGGTTCCGTGACCGCGATCCTCTCGAGCGTCGGCATCGCATGGCTCGCGGGCGCGGATCTTCTGACGCTGAAATCGCTGGCCTCGAAATCCGTCACGACTCCGATCGCGATGGCCGTCACCGAGCAGATCGGTGGACTGCCCTCCTTGACGGCGGTATTCGTGATCCTGACCGGCATCATCGGGGCCGTCGTCGTCACGCCACTGTTCAATGCCCTGGGTATCCGCGACAAGCAGGCTCGAGGATTCGCTGCGGGGGTCGCGGCCCACGGGATCGGGACCGCCCGCGCTTTTCAGGTGAGCGACGTCTCCGGAGCGTTCGCGGGGGTCGCGATGGCCCTCAACGGCATCATGACCGCGATGCTGGTGCCACTGCTCGCGAGGTTCTTTTTCTGAACATCGGCGCACACGACTGCCGAGCTGCCGGGGGCTCAGAACGTCAGCCGTACCCCGCCAAACGCTTCGAATGGCGCCGCCGGACTGAGAAACCGATTGTCGACGCCCGGACCGTTCGTGACGCCGTTCGCCGGAACGCCGGGCGCTCCGACGCCGGTCGGATCGCTGAGGATCCCCCAGCTGGCGTAGCGTCGATCGAAGAGGTTGTTGATCGAGGCGAAGAATTCGACGTGAGGGACCGGCCGATAAACGCTATGCAGGTTGACGGTGGCATAACCCGGAATCGGCGCCAATTGATTGGACTCATCGCCGACGTAATAGACGCCGCTCACGATTTTCAGCGTCGCGCCCGCCGACCAAGCCGCCAGGATTTTGTAATCCGCCCCGAGTTTGAAGCGATGCTCGGGGATGCCTGGCAGCTCATCGCCGGGCTCGACATGAAGGTCCCCCAGCGCATCCTGATAGGGATTCGACGGGGATGGCACGGTCAGGGCGGATTGAAACGTCGCCTGGACCAGGCTGTAGCTCGCGTAGCCGCTCCAGGCATCCGAGCGATACTGAATTCCCGCCTCGAGCCCCTGGCGGCGCGTGTCCCCGATGTTCTGAAAGAACCCCTGACTGACGGAGGTGGCAATGCCGAAGATGTCATCGTGCAGCAGGGTGCGGAAGCCGCCCAAGTTCCAGGAAACCTCTCGAGCGCCGCGTAGCGTCTGCGTCTTGCCGCGCAGGCCGATCTCCTCGGTCGTGCTGACGACCTGACGCAGATTCGGAGGATCGCCGGCGAGATTCGTCGGCAACAGGCAGGGCGTGGCCGGATTCGAGCACTCGATCTCGCTCGCGGTCGGCGTCCGGGTGTTTTGCGAAATGCCGCCGTAGAGGGTGACGCTGGGGACGACACGGTAGGTGGCGCCGAGCGCCGGATTGAAGTGCACGAACCGGTTGTGACCGCTCAAGTTCGTGCCGAGTTGATCGGCCAGATCGACGTACGCGATGTTGTAGCGTCCGCTCGCCGTCACGGCCAGTCCCTGCGTGAGGTCGACGGTATCGGTCAGGAACGCGCCGAGGGTCTTGTTGACGGAGTCGACGCTGACCGGCACCGGATCGCCATTGGCATCGGCCGCCGGGGAATTCTCGGGCGTGTCGACGATCAGATCCGAGGGCAGTACGAGCCGCTCGGAGTTCAGCACGCCGATCTGGGCGCCGCTGGTGAAATGCGTCGCCGCATAGTCGATCGCCGCACCCAGGGTGACTTGGTTGTCGTACCCGAGCAGCGCGTGGTTGTCGGTCGCCTGCAGCGCGGCCCCGCGGCCCCAGGCTTGGATCCGTTCGAAATCGTTCTCGCCGATGGGAACCGTGCCACCGTCGGAAATGTCGGACAAGGGCTGTCCGTTCGCGTTCGTGAGCGGCGTGAGCCCGTCCGGTTGGCAAAGAATCCCCGGGCGGTTCGTGCAGGCCAGGTAATTGGTGGTATTGCCATTGGCCACGGTTTGGGAAAAGTCGCGCTCGTACAGCACCGTCTGCAGCGACCAGGCCTCGTCCAGCCGCAGAGAACCGTTCAGCGTCAGGAAATCCAGCGTGTCGATATTGGTCTGCGGACCCGTGAACACCGAGGATCGGCTGACCGCCAGCTCTTGCACGGGCGCCGCGCCCTGCCCGTTCATCGTATTGTCCGCCCGCGTGTAGCGCAGATCGAGCGTGCCGTCATCGCTGTGCATGCTCGCGACGGCGTAGAGGTCGCGCAGTCGGTCGCTCGAGAACTCCCGCCAGCCGGCCCAATCCAGGGCCCGTCCCGCCACATAGAGACCGAAGATCCCGGTGTTCACGCCGTACTGGGCGGTCACGGCGCGCTGATCATAAGAACCTCCGGACAACTCGAGGTCGGCGCCTTGGTAGCTGAAGCCGTCTTTCATCCTGACCGAGATCGCACCGCCGAGGGCGTTGAGACCGTACACCGGACTCGAACTGACCAGTTCGACCTGGTCGATCGCGATATCCGGGAACAAGTCCCAATTGACCGTATCCCCGAAGGCCTCGTTGATGCGCACGCCGTTCTGATAGACCGCAAGACCCTGGGGCGTGCCGAGCACGGGAGACGCCTCGAAGCCGCGATAGAGTATATCCGGCTGGAACGGATCATCGAGAGCGTCGTTGACGTTGATCGACGAGAGCGCGGAATTCAGCGCGCCCGTGAGACTCGCCGAGCCTTCCCGGCTCAGGTCGGATCCGACCAGCAACTGAACATTGGCCGGGATCTTGTCGATATCGATGCTCGTTCCAGGCAGGGCGGTGGCCGTGACCACGACCGTTTGCAAGGACTCGGGTGTCTCCGCCCCGGCGGCATCGGCCGCGTCGGCGGTCGCGCTCGAGGCGAATCGAGGGGTCAGCAAGAACGCGAGCAAGAAAGGGGCAAGCTGTGGCCGGCTCACGGGGAGGCCCCTCTGCATCATGCTGACCATCCTGCTGGTGGGCTTAGGAGTCTGCTGAGCCTCCCCCGCCCTGTCAACCCGCGCCGGTTGAGGGCGAGCGCAGTGCGGCTCGAGGCCGTGCGCAGGGCAGGCCCCGGCGGCCTCGTGCGCTATTTTTCGCCTTGCACGGGGATGTTGAACATCATGCCGCCGCCGGCCATGACGCTGGGTGAGGCGCCATTCCACTTCTGAATCGCCTCATGCTGCAGCTTGAGGCGCTCCCATTCGAACAACTTCGGATCGAGCGACAGCAGCAAGGCCCGATTCGCAGCCGCTTCTCCCTCGGCGATCACCACCCGCTTTTTCGCCTCCGCCTCGGCGGTGCGCACCTCGTTTTCGGCCCGGATCGACTCCTGGATCGCGCGGGTCTTGAGGTTCACGGCCTCGAGCAGCGACGGCGGCGGCCGCAGTGCGCCGATCAAACCGAACTGCTGAACGCCCACGCCGAATCCGGAGACGCGTTGATTCATCTCACGGGTGATACGGTCGAGGAATTCTTCTTTCTTGACGCCGTTGATGTCGTCGAAGTTGTATTCCGATCCCACGCTCACGACCACGTTGCGCGCGGTATCGCGAAGATAACCGTGAGTGAAGCTCTCGAGGCGGTCCGCACGAAACTTCGTGTAGAACGCCGGCACCTGCGCGGCATCGAGCCCGTAACTGACCGCGACGTCCAAGGTCACCGGCACGGCGTCCTTGGTATTGAACGTGAGTTCCTCGTTGAGCGGATTACCCTCGTGCAGGTCGTGCGTCCAGACGACGCGTTGAATGAAAGTGGGATAGACGACGAGCTGGGTTTGTATCGGGTTGTAGAAAACGAATCCGGTCACCGTATTCGAACGGGTGATTCCCTGATCGACCAGGCGATTAACCTTGATGCCCGTGTAACCCGGCGGGATGATTTTCCAGTCGAGCACAAGCGAGCGGCACAGAAAGACGGCGAGTACGGCGAACGCCACCGCGAGAAGTCCGGTTCGAAACGATTTCGGCAGTCGTGGACGATTGATGGTGTCGAGGGGCATGCTTCAGTCACCGCTTGCGGATGGTCCCAGTCTCGTATCGACCGGGCGGGGCCCGCCAGTGCTCATTTCACAGAATACCGAGAAGACCCGCGAAAAAGCCGCTGCCCGGCGTCCACACCAATGGCCCAAGTCCCGAATTAAACTGGCTGGGAAAGCGATGGTCCCAGCCGAGGAGTCCGACATGTCGAACGACAGCCTGCCCCTGCCTGCGGTGGCGGACCGCTACCTGAGGCGGATCGAGGATTTGCTGGCCGATGGCCGGCGCAAGCTCTTGGGCTTGGCGGGACCCCCGGGCGCCGGCAAATCGACGCTGGCCGGCGTTTTGCACAGCGCTTTTCCGACGCTCTCTCGGATCGTACCGATGGACGGCTACCACTTGGCGAATGCGGAACTGCAGCGTCTCGGACTACAGCATCGGAAAGGCGCGCCCGACACGTTCGACAGCGCCGGGTATGTCGACCTCTTGGCGCGGCTGCGTCGGCAGGGCGACGGGGAAATCGTCTACGCACCGGAATTTCATCGCGAGATCGAGGAACCGATAGCGGGCGCCATCCCGGTGCCGGCGCAGACGCAACTCGTCATCACCGAAGGTAACTATCTGTTGATCGACGATGCTCGATGGGGCGGGGTGGCGGCCCTACTCGATGAGATCTGGTACGTCGATGTCGACGACGAACTGCGTCGTGAGCGCCTCGTCCGCCGGCACCAGCATCACGGACGCAGCCACGATGCGGCACGGGCCTGGGTGTCCCAAACCGACGAACCGAATGCCCGGCTCGTGGCGGCGACGAAGGCGCGAGCCCACGTCCAATTCAACTGGGATGGATGATCGTGAGACGAATCGACCGCCCCTTACGCCTACCTTTCCGAGACACGCATTTTTTCCGAGAATGCCGGAGGGCGCATGATTTCGCGATCACGATCACAAAAGAAGCGGCGGGTGGAGGTCCTGATATTCGGTGTGCTGGCGGCAGCGCCAGTGGGCTTGGTGCAGGCGCAGACCGCCATTCAAATCCTGACGGCGGGTTGCGCGCAGGACGCGCGCAAATTCTGCGCCGGCGTACCCGCCGGAAACGGCCAGATCATCGCCTGCCTCAAGCAGAACAAGGACTCGCTCTCGGACCAGTGTAAACAGGCCGCAGCCCAGGTCTCGCGAATGAACGCCGGTGGCCCGCCGGGCACCTTGCCGGGAGCGCCGGCCCCTCCTGCGGCGAACCCGGTCGCCCACTCCGGCGCCTCCCTCACCGGTAAGTCGGCTTCCGGCGCGGACGGCTCCTACCTGAATCTGAAAAAAGTGCAGATCAGCGGGCCCGGTGCCGACAGCGCCCATCCGACTCAGCCGGCCTTCGAGCTCTTGATTCCATCGAGCTGGACGATCAAAGGCAACGTCACGGTGGGCGGCAGCCCCAGCGGTTGTTACGCAAACCTGTTCGCGCTCAGCCTGACCGCGACCAGTCCCGATCAGACGACCGCATTTGCGGCCGGTCCCGACTACAGTTGGCAATACGCCGACGATCCGACGGTGCTCAAGAACCTCAACGATCCGAACATGCGCGCCCCGGGCCCGAACGGCAAGCCGTGCCCGGTGGCCAAACCCATGCGGGCCGAAGACTACATCCGGCAGAATATCCTCAAGCTCTACCCCAGCGGCACCACGGTCGTCTCCGTCGCCCCCTTTCCGCAACTGGATGAGATCGTGCACAAGCGTCTGGGCTTGGCGCCCGGGGGCGCCACCGCGGGAGCGGTTCGAACCGAGGCGATTCGCGTGCGCCTGGCCTATCAGCAGGACGGCAAGGATCTGGAAGCCTGGGTGGCGGTCTGCGTCGTGCAGAACGTTTACACCGCCGGTCGCGGCTCCTTCTACGACTCCGACGCGATGTCGCTGGTCGCGTTCTCCGCGCCCAAGGGCAAGCTGGATGCGAACGACAAGCTGTTTCAGGTGATCGTCGGCTCGATCCAGCCCGAACCCCCGTGGGTGACCTATTCAAACGGCGTGGTGGCGATGCTCAACAAGGCGCAGGCACAGAAGGTGGCAAGGATCAACCAGATGTGGTCGCAGTTCTATGCCCGGGCGGCGCAGACCATCAACGCGGAAACGGCCAATGCCATGAAGGGCGCGGACGCCAGCAGCTTTCACGAGGACCAGAATATCCGCGGTGTTCAGACCTTCGTCGATCCGGCGACGGGCAAGACCCAGGAGCTCAGCAATCTCTACGATCAGGCATGGCAGAACGGATCGGACGAATACGTCATGAGCAACGATCCGAACTTCAATCCGAATCAACAATTGTCCGGTAACTGGAGCGAGCTGAAGGCCGTGAACCCTTGAATCGGCGCCGCGGACCAGGGGGGCTTCAGCCCCTGAGACCCGCAAGCTTGCTGTGGGTACGCGCCGCTTCCTCGTCTGACAGCAGGGCGTCCTCGCGCAACAGGTCCTCGAACTTCGCCGGCAGGACGGCAGGGCTGAAGTAGAAGCCCTGGTACTGGTCGCAGCCGAGCTCCGCGAGCAGTTTCAGCTGCTCGGGTGTCTCCACGCCCTCCGCGATCACCTTCAGACGCAGGCTATGGGCGAGCGAGATGATCGCCCTCACGATCGAAGCGTCTTCCGGCCGTGCGATCATCTGCTCGACGAAGCAGCGGTCGATCTTGAGCTTGTCGATCGGAAACCGGCGCAGATAGCTCATACTGGAATAGCCGGTGCCGAAGTCATCGACCGAGACCAACACGCCCATCCGACTGATCGCTTCCAGAATGTGAACCGACTCCTCGGCATCACTCATGACCGCGGTCTCGGTCAGCTCGATCTCGAGCAGTCCGGGGTCCAGCCCGGAAGCATCGAGAGCCCGGCGAATCTGGTTCGCCAAGTCCACGAGTCGGAACTGCGAGGGGGACAAATTGACAGCGATACGCAGGGCGCGCGGCCCTCGCTGCTCCCAAATCCTCCCCTGACGGCAGGCCTCGAACAGGACCCACTCGCCGATGGCATCGAGCAGACCGCAGTCGTCGGCGACCGGGATGAACTCGCCGGGCTGCAGCAGCCCGCGCTGGGGATGACGCCAGCGGATCAAGGCTTCCGCGCTGTTGATCCACCCCGTCGCGGTATCGACCTTGGGCTGGTAATGCAGCTCGAATTGACCGCTGCGCAGCGCCTCGTGCAACTCGCTCTCGAGCTTGACCCGCTCGTGCGTGATCGTGCCCATGCTCTCGGTGTAGCACTGCAGGTTGTTGCGACCCAGCTTCTTCGCGTGATACATGGCCGCATCCGCGTGCGCCATCAGCGCATCGACCGTCGCGCCATCGCGCGGATAGAAGGCGATGCCGATGCTGGGCGAGACGTGCACATCGATGCCGAGCAGCCGCATGGACGGCTCCATCACCTTGAGCAAGCGCCTGCCCAGCTCCAGCGTGTCCGCGCGCGTCGTGGGTCCGTCGAAGACGATCACGAACTCGTCACCGCCGAGCCGCGCGATGCTGTCGACCTCGCGAAGGGCGGCCTTCAGCCGCAGCGCCACCTCGCACAGCACTTCATCGCCGGTGCGATGCCCGAGCGAGTCGTTGATGAGTTTGAAACGGTCGAGATCCAGCACCGCCACGGCGAATTCATGCGATTGACGGTTGGCCTGCGCAATCGCCTGGGTGATGCGGTCGTCGAGCAGCAGGCGGTTGGGGAGCCCCGTCAGAGAATCGTGCGAGGCGAGGTGTCGCAGCTGACGGTTGGCCGCCTCCAGCCCACGCGTACGATCCGTGATCGCCCCTTCGAGTCCCTCGACGTGTCGCTTCAGCGCGCGTTCGTTCTGCCACTTGCGACTCAGCGCGCTCGCGGACTGCAGGATCTCGATGGGCTCGAAGGGTTTCTTGATGACGATCAGCTTGTCGGAGCGGCCGAGCCTCTCGAGAATCTCCATCCAGTCGTAGTCGCTGTAGGCCGAACAGACCACGACCTGGATGTCCGGGTCGACTTTCCACAGGTTTTCGATCGTTTCCAGTCCGTCCCAGCCGGGTGGCATGCGCATGTCGACGAAAGCGGCCGAGTACGGACGGCCTTCGAGGAGCGCGCGTCGCGCCAACTCCACGCCCTCCTGTCCCTGCATGGCCGAGTCCACGTCGAAGGCGGGCCGCGACACCATCGGCTGCGGGGTGCCGAAGAGTGCCGCTTCCGCGGTCGAGATCTGGGTGTGGTCGCGGCCAAGGAGGATCTTTCGGTAGTCCTCGTGTATGGCCGGATTGTCGTCGATCATCAACAGACGGTGGGTCAGCAGGTCTGAATCATCGGCCATGGGGCGACTCCGGCGCAGTCAGGGGCAGTTTCAGGGTGAATGTCGCTCCATGACCGGGCCCGGCGCTTTCCGCGAGCAGCGAACCGCCAAGGTCTCTGGCCGCCAGCGCGCAGCTGTGCAAACCGAAGCCGTGGCCGTCCTTGCGCGTGGTGAACCCGTGACTGAAGATGCGTTCGAGATTCTCGGGCGGGATCCCGCAGCCGGTATCGGTAACGGCGATCATCATCGTGCCGTCCACCGCGCGCACGCGCACCGTCACGCATTTCTCCGCGCTCGTGGATTCGTCGCAGGCATATTTGGCGTTGCGGATCACGTTCACGAGGATTTGCAGCACTTTATGTTTGTCCAAAAGGATCTGTGGCACCTCCTGGAAGTCGCGGACCAGGGTGATTCCATGCCGGGTCATCGCCCCCTCGTTCATCCGCAGGCTATCCTCCACCAGGGTGCGAATGTCCACCATGTCGGTGACGCCGCCGCGATGCGCATAACTCTGCTGCATGGCGACGATTTCCTTGATGTGCTCCACGTTGCCGCGCAGCACGTTGAGTTCCTCGATGGCCGCATCACGCTCCGCGAGAAGTTCGGCACCGAGTTCCTGCAGGTACGCGGGCAAGTGCCTGCCTTGGGGGCCCGCCAGGAAAGCCGCCGGATCGGACGCATGGTCGCGCAGGAGTTCGGCGACCCTTGTCAGGCCGGTGCACTTCGATTTGCGGATGCGCTCGGAGACGATGCTCGCCGACACATTGACGCTGTTGAGCACGTTGCCCACGTTGTGCAAGACGTTGGTGGCCACCTCGGCCATGCCCGCCTGGCGCGAGGCGGTCAGAAGCTGCCGGTGCACGCGCTCGAGTTCCTGTTCGGCAAGCCTGCGCTCGGTGATGTCTTCGATGACCGCGAGACCGCCCAGGGGCTGGCCGGCCGCCCCGACCATGCGCTGGGCGCTCGACAACACCGTGTGGCGCGCGCCGTCCGGCCGCACGACCACGAATTCGACGTCGCGCACCGTGGCGCCGAGCAAGGCTCGCGCGAGCGGACGATCCTCACGCGGCACCGGCGTGGCGCCATCCGCTTCATACACCGCCGAGGTGAGGGGATAGGGATGGCGCGGGGCCGCAGGGTCGGTCGCTTCCGTGGTGATACCCAGGAGCTCGGCTGCCGCGCGGTTGTGGTGCGTGATCTGCCCGCGGACGTCGCAGGCAACGAGCGCAATCGGGAGTTCGGCGATCACGGTGGCGAGCAGCGTTTGGTTTTGCAGCAAAGCGGCCGCCATCTGTTTGCGCGCGGAGATGTCGAGCAGAAACTCGACCGAGCAGTCGGGCTCCGCGCTCCCGCCGCTGACGAGGGAGGTGGTGGCGTGCACCCACAACGCGCCGCCGCTCTTGCGCAGGTAGCGCTTCTCCATATCCAGGTGGGTGATCTCGCCCTTCCACAGCCGCTCGAGACCCGCAGTCGTGGACTCGAGATCCGCCGCATGCGTGATGCTCGCCAGCGACTCGCCCTTGAGTTCCTCGCCATCGAAGCGGAGCATCTCGCAGAAGGCGCGATTGCAGTAGCGATAGCGACCTTCTCGGTCGGCAAACGCGATGCCGACGGGCGCATCCTCGACTGTATTGCGGAACAGCGTGTCGACGCGCCTGGGTTGGATCTCCCCGAGCAGCGCTTCCATCTCCGGCCCGGTAATGCTTCTATCGGCGCTGCTCATCCGTTCCGACCGCCCTTCGTGAAAGACATCACTGTACGGGTCGGGGGAACCCTGATACCGCGGATTACGTCACATCGGTCCAAGGAACTCGTTCGATCGCCCCGGCAGGTGTGATCCTGCTCTCATCCGGATGCCTTCTCGCGCAGCTGCAACTCCGCGGATTCAAAGGGCACGCCACAGCCACCCAGACCGCAGTAACCATCGGGATTCTTCGCCAGATATTGCTGGTGATAATCCTCGGCGTAATAGAACGGGGGCAGATCGCGAATTTCCGTCGTGATGCTCCCGTGTCCCGCGGCACTGAGCCGGGCCTGATAAGCGCGCTTCGAGATCCCGGCCGCGTCCGACTGTGCCACGTCCGTCAGGTAGAGCGTGGAGCGGTACTGGGTGCCGACGTCGTTTCCCTGTCGCATTCCCTGGGTGGGATCGTGCGACTCCCAAAATGCCTTGAGCAGATCCTCGTAGCGGATTTTGGTGGGGTCGTAGATGACCCGGACCACTTCGGCGTGTCCCGTGTCACCGGTGCAGACCTCTTCGTAGGTTGGATTCGGAGTGAAGCCGCCCGCGTAGCCGACCGCGGTGGAATAAACACCGGGAAGCTGCCAGAACAGTCTCTCGACGCCCCAGAAGCAGCCCATACCGAATACCGCCTCGCTCAGGCCGGCGGGAAACGGAGGCACGATACGATGCCCGTTGACAAAGTGCGTCGGTGCAAGCTTGAGCGGCGTCCCGCGTCCGGGCAGTGCGTCGTGCTCGGTCGGCATTCCCGAATTTTTGCGGAACAAAGCCATCGTCTGAGCCTCCTAGTTCATGGCCCTTAGCTTATCCGACGTGCTCGGCGACTGCTTCAGGCCGACGACCGGGTTGTGACGGATTACCGCTTCGCGTTCCCGGTCCTTCGCGTTCTCGGTTCCTTCACGTTCCCGGTTCCTTCGCGTTCCCGGCTCCTTCGCGTTCCCGGCTCCTTCGTTGTTGAATGGTCCGGATTCTCGCTTATGATCGGGACAACCATGATCATCGTCGACAGCTCTTTCACTATCATCGCCTCGCCTCCGCGCAGCACCGGACGCCGGGCCGCGACAGGGTGCTCTGCGCGACGGCCGGGGTCTTGATGGGTTGGTTCTACAGTTTCGTTGCTCGAGCGAGGGGAACCTTGGACGCTCGCGCGCGCGTGCTGGAGCCGGGCAAGCAGCCTTTCCACGGCAAGCCGTGGTTACCCATGGGCCATCGATGAGCACCAGCGAAATCTTTTTGATCGCCATGGCGATCATCTTTTCTTTGCCCTATTTGATTTGGCGGCTCGGGCGGACCGAATACTACGCGCCGCTCGTGGTCGTACAGATCATCACCGGCATCCTGCTCGGGCCCGGGATCTTGGGGGCGGCATTTCCGCATTACTACGCGTTCGTGTTCAATCCCGTCGTCGTGCAATCCCTCAACGGGATCGCCTGGTGGGCCGTCATGACCTTCGTGTGGCTCGCCGGCATCGAATTGGACTTGGTACAGGCCTGGCAGCACCGGCGGGAAGGCGGTATCACGGCGGGCCTGGCGCTAGGTGCGCCGCTGTTGAGCGGTTGCGCGGCGGGGTTGGTCCTGCTTCGTTATCCGGGATGGCAGGGGCCGCAAGGACACGCTTGGCAGTTCATCGTCGGCGTGGGCATGTCTTGCGCCGTGACCGCGTTGCCGATCCTGATCCTGTTCATGGAAAAGCTGCAGATCCTGCGCCAGCCCATCGGACAACGCATCCTGCGCTACGCGAGCCTGGACGACGTCGCAATCTGGAGCGTGCTCGCGATCATCCTGGTGGACTGGAATCGCGTCGGCAGGCAATTGAGCTTTCTCCTCGTATTTGCGCTCGCGGCCTATTCGTTCCGCCGGCTCATGGTGAAAGTGCCGCCGCGGGACCGATGGTACCTCGGGTTGATCTGGCTGGCGGTCTGCGCCTTCGGCGCCGACTGGTCGGGACTGCATTTCATGGTCGGCGCGTTCCTGTCCGGCGCCGTCATGGACGCGGCCTGGTTCGAAACCCGTGACGTCGATGCGCTTCGGCACAACGTGCTGCTGGTGATCATGCCGGTATTCTTCTTGAGCACGGGCCTGCGCACGAACTGGAGCGTCGGCGGCTCCGCCGTGTTCCTGGTCGCCGGCTGGCTCTTGCTCGCCTCAGTGGCGGGCAAACTCGCCGGCACGGCCATCGCCGGACGCATACTCGGCTGGCGACCGGGGGAGGCCTCGTTGATCGGTTGGCTGCTGCAAACCAAGGCCCTGATCATGATCATCTTCGTGAATATCTTGCTCGACAAGCAACTGATCACGAGCGCGACCTTCACCGCGCTGCTATTGATGGCGGTGGCGAGCACGATGCTCACGATCCCGCTCGCCACGCCGAAGCTGCGGCGCATCAGCGAGATCGCACTCCGGTCGCACTAGCCGCGGCCGCGTCGCCATCTGCACTCCCTCGGTCCCGAGGAGCACCAGGACGAAGGTATCGCGCCATACCTTCGTTCAATCGAGTCTCGCCGCGCAATCTGATGTGATCGACGCCGGTTTTTAGTCCTTCAATCCGACGTCTAGGAGACACACCGTGCTTTTGGTATCACGCAATCGTTTATATCGCTCGTCTATCGTCCGCTCGTTCGGCGCGGGCATTCTCGGCACCTGCCTCGTTGCGGTCCTGGCGGTATCATCGCCTGCGGCTGACGCGCGGGCTGCCGCATCGACCGCGCTGCCCAATGCGTCGACCGGAGGTGACGACGCCATCCGTCCGTTTCGGATCAGCGTTCCGGAATCTGCGCTCGTCGACTTACGTCAACGAGTATTGGCGACACGATGGCCCGACAAGGAAACCGTTACCGATCAAACGCAGGGCGTTCAGCTCGCGAAGATTCAGGGTCTCGTCCACTACTGGGGAACGGACTACGATTGGCGCAAGGCCGAGGCTCGCCTGAACGCGATACCGCAGTTCGTGACCACGATCGACGGGCTCGACATCCACTTCATCCATGTGCGCTCGCGTCATCCGAAGGCTCTGCCGTTACTCATTACCCACGGATGGCCAGGATCCGTTCTTGAACTGGAAAAGGCCATTGGGCCGCTCACGGATCCGACCGCATATGGCGGACGCGCAGAAGACGCCTTCGACGTCGTCATCCCGTCGATGCCGGGCTATGGATTCTCCGAGCGTCCCACGGGAACCGGCTGGACACCAGAGCGGATCGGTCACGCATGGGCGGTCCTGATGCAGCGCCTCGGATACAAGCGCTACGTGGCGCAAGGAGGTGACTGGGGTTCCGTGATCGCCGACGTCATGGCGAGGCAGTCTCCTCCGGGCCTCTTGGGCATCCACGTCAACATGCCGGCAACGGTTCCCGATGATCTGGCGAAAGCATTGAACGACGGCGAGCCGACCCCCGCGGGGCTCTCGGCCACCGAAGCGGCTGCCTATGAGTCACTGAGTGGCTTTTTCACCAAGAACGCCGGTTATGGCGTCATGATGGTGACGCGTCCGCAAACGGTCGGATACGGGCTGTCTGATTCTCCCGCTGGGTTGGCTGCCTGGATGTACGACAAGTTCGCCCAATGGACGTACAGCGGCGGCGAACCAGAGCGCTCGCTGACCCGAGATGAGATGCTCGACGACATTACCCTGTACTGGCTCACGAACACCGCGGTCTCATCCGCGCGGCTGTATTGGGAGAACAATAACAACAATTTCAGCGCCTCGGCACAGCGAACGCGGGAAATCTCACTGCCGGTCGCCGTCACGGTATTTCCTGGCGAAATCTATCGCGCCCCCGAGACCTGGGCGAGGAGTGCTTACCCCCATTTGCTCTACTTCCACGAGGTCGACAAGGGAGGCCACTTTGCCGCCTGGGAAGAACCGGAACTCTTCGCAAGCGAGCTGCGCGCGGCATTCCGATCCCTTCGTTGACCAAGCGCTGGACGGCACCCCGTCGTGTGTCAGTCCAGCGCTATTTCCCCAAAACCAATCCAGGAGCTTGAAATGTCTACAGTCCTTGAAGAGGAAAGAGTTCTTTACACTGCGCGGGTCCACACGAGCGGAGGCCGAGACGGCGGGAAGTCACAGAGTGACGATGATCGCCTGCACGTGGCCCTCTCGGCGCCGGGTTCTCGCAAAGCCGGGACCAATCCCGAACAACTGTTCGCGGCAGGATGGTCGGCCTGTTTCGAAGGGGCAATGCAAATTGCCGCGAAGCGTTCATCCATCTCCCTCCCACCAGATACGGCAATCGATGCGGAGGTGGATCTGCGGATGGCGGGCGCATCGTATTTCCTGCAGGTTCGTCTGAATGTCGATCTGCCGGGGCTGCCGCGCGACCTGGCGACAGCCCTCATCGAAGCCGCACACCGCACCTGTCCCTATTCGAAAGCGTCGCGCGGCAATATCGACTTGTTCATCACCCTGAGCGGGCCGGCGAAACCGATTGCAATCATTGCAGAGACCGTCCCGCGGGAGCGCAAGCGGTAGCTCGACCCAGGGAATCGCGGCATGGCTTCGGTCACCATTTGTCGAGGAGCGCAGGTGGAACCCCATCCACCTGCGTTCGTTGACATCCTCAACGCGCCCAGCGAGTAAACACGAAATCGTGGCCCTGCACATGGGCGTCGTGGCAGGCAAAACACGTAAGATGCTGTGCTGCATCGGCTGGCACGCCCTCGGTAAACCTCCCGAACCCCCATCCTCCGGTTGCTGCGTATTTTCCGGAGTCTTTCACCATGACTTGGACCGTAGTGGCGGCGCCCGGCACGAACGCACCGGAAAACTCGGCTGAAGGAACTCGTTTCCAAGCCAATTTGACGAGCACCGAGCCATCGGGAAACGGCAACCGACCTTCACGATAGGCAGCGATTGCGACCGAGTTTCCGAGGATGCCACGAAATTCATCGAAAGGCGCCTGGTAGGATACGGAGACCAGCTCCCAACGTCGGTAGTCTGGGGGTAGGGTGACTCCATAGACCGGCGCGGTTCCGGCTCCCGGTTCCACCGACGATGGCTCCGCTTTGATCTCACTTGTGCCGGCCGAAACGCAGACTTGCGTCGCGAGCACGACACCGCAAACGGCGGCGACACCTGGATTGGCGATTCGCATCGGGGGCTCTCCTACAGTTCGCCACTACGGGCGTGTTGATCGGCCATGAGATCCAGCACTGCCCGGGCAAACTCTCGTGGCGACTCCTGGGGAGGGTTGTGACCAATCGCGTGCAAGATCCGATGCTCGCGCCGTGCGGTGAATTTCGCCGCTGACGCGCTGCCGTCGGTCGCCGCAACGACGCCGTCGGAATCGCCGTCCAGAGTGATCGTAGGAACCGAGATCGGCGGCAATGCGGCGAGACGTCTTTCGAGCTGCTCGTACACCGGGCACCCAGCAGCCAGGCCCAAACGATGGCGATACGAATGAATGACGACGTCCACGTAATCCGGATTGTCGAACGCCGCGGCGCTGCGCTCGAAGACTGCCTCGTCGAAACGCCAATCCGGCGAGTTGCGAGTCCACATGAGCTTCGCGATCTCGCGGCGGTTGCTCTCGAGACCCGCCCGTCCGCGGTCGGTGCTGAAGTAGAACTGGTACCAGAATCCCGCCTCCGTCTTGGGCGCGAGCGGGCGTTTTGCATTGGCGAGGTCTTGGATCAAATAGCCATTGACCGAAACCAGGCCCAGACATCGCTCAGGCCACAGCGCTGCTGATACACAGGCCGCGCGCCCACCCCAGTCATAGCCGGCCAATACGGCACGCGGTATCTTCAAGGCGTCCATCAGTGCGAGAGTGTCCGCGCCCAAAGCAGCCTGTTGACCCGAACGCGGCGTCGCCGGGTCGAGAAATCGTGTCGTGCCGTGGCCGCGAAGATGCGGAACGATCACCCGACAACCCTGCGCGGCGAGGAGGTTCGCGACGTCGAGGTAGCTGTCAATATCGTAAGGCCAGCCGTGGAGAAGTACGACCGCGACGCCGTTGACGGGGCCGAGGTCGGCATAGCCGATGTTCAAAACGCCCGCCTCCACCTGTTTGATCGCGAACTTCGAAGCGGATTGAATACTCTTCCCTGCCCCCGGGGGGCGACGACTGCGCTTCTCGACGGACTCGATCGCGGCAGGCAGCGCGAAATCCGCTCCAAAGGCCATCGCCACCGTGGCCGAGGTGATCAGCTTTCTTCGCGTCGGATCGATGTCAGTGCCCATGGCGGCTCTCCGGTCGGATCGATGCAGTCCTCGCATACGGCACCTCTCAGCGTAGCGATCGAAAGCTCTCGCGGAGTTCCGCGGCGAAGATCTCCGGTTGTTCCCACGCAGCGAAATGACCGCCCGAGGGGAGCCGATGGTAATGCACCAGGTTGGGGTAGGCCGCCTCGGTCCAAGTGCGTGGCGCGGTATAGATCTCATCGGGGAACGCACTCACCGCCACCGGAATCTGGATGCCTTTCGGAGCGAAAAATGCCAGCTTGCTTTCCCAATAGAGGCGGGCCGAGGAAACCGCCGTTTTCGTGAGCCAGTAAAGCGTGATGTTGTCGAGCACCTCATCGCGCGTGAGCCCTTCGGATCGACCGGCAAAGACGCGGGCAATCAATGAATAGCTGCGCGCATCATGGTCCAGCATCCAGGCAGCGAGCCCGACCGGTGAGTCCTCGACGCCGTACAGGGTCTGTGGCCGGGCACTCATCTCCTGGGCATAGGCGAGTCCATGCTTGTAGAAGAAGTCGAGCTGGTCGTAGGCATACTTTTCATCGGGAGCGAGATGAGTTGGCGGCGGTCCACCCGACCGAAGCGCGCGCTCGATGTCGTCCGGAACCGTCGCCGGCATGTTGGTATGGATGCCTATCAATTCCGCAGGGTGGAGAAGTGCCATCTGCTCGGTCACCGCATTTCCCCAATCACCGCCTTGCGCGACGTACCTCGTGTATCCGAGGCGTTTCATCAACACTGTCCAGGCTTTTGCGATCCGAATCGGATCCCAACCGAGAGCCGCCGGGGTGCCGGAGAATCCATAGCCTGGGAGTGACGGAATGACGACGTCGAAGGCGTCTGTCGCGCCCGCACCGTGCGCCGTGGGGTTGGTCAGTGGTTCGATGATCTTCAACTCCTCTATGACCGAGCCGGGCCACCCATGCGTGACGATGATGGGCAATGCGCCGGGATGCTTCGATCGAACATGGATGAAGTGCACTTCGACTCCGTCGATCGTCGTAACGAATTGCGGCAAGGAGTTCAGTCGTTTTTCGAATTTCCGCCAATCGTATTCGGTACGCCAATAGCGGGCCAGTGCCTGCATCGTCGCGAGTTGTACGCCTTGCGATGCATCCGCGACCAATTCGCGCGACGGCCACTTCGTCGCAGCGATGCGCCGGCGCAAGTCCGCCAGCTGCGCCGCCGTGGCGTGATAGTGGAACGGTCTGATCCGTGCGTCGGGAGCACGACTGTTCGCCGCTCCACCGGACGAGTCGACGACCTGCCGATCGACAATCGGAGTTTCGGCACGAGACTCCCGCAGGGGTAGCAATACACTGGCGCTCGCAGTCAGCGCAAGGAACCAGATGCGGCGCCGATCGAAGCTCTTTTCGGCGGATGTCGACGGCGTCTTTTCGATCATGGCAGTCACCTCGATGTGTTGAATTCCCGACGTCTGGCAAGTCCGCGACCGGCGGTGCGGAGCGAACTGGCGCCCATTCGAGCAGATTCTCACGGGCCGGCTCCATTACACCAAGGTATGGAAATGGCATGGCCGGTTCGCCGATCTCGACGCAGTCGCCGGCATGCCGATCACCGATACCATCGTGTACTGGATCACGGGGTACGGCTGTGATGCCATGGGTTGATGAATCAACACACAAACGAACAGCTGGCCAACCGTAGAAGCGTCGGGGAACATCCCGCGAGCGGTCGTCGCGAAGGGAATGCCGAGTCGTCGAGCAGCGTAGCACCGCGATTGCTGCACTGGTCTCTGTGGTTGCCGATAGGGTGCGCCTCGATGCTCGGCGCAAGGGCGCTGGGAGCGGACGGTCTGATGTACTGGATCCTGCTGGGATTCAGTTTGCTTGGATCGGTCGTCACCGCCGTTCACCACACGGAGGTGATTGCCCATCGGATCGGCGAGCCTTTCGGCACGCTGGTGCTCGCCATCACGATTACCCTGATCGAAGTCGCCCTCATCGTTTCGCTGATGATCTCGGCCGGTGGCGAGACGACCACGCTTGCGCGCGATACGGTCTTTGCGTCGATCATGCTGATCATGACGGGTTTGACAGGGCTGTGCCTTCTCATCGGCGGTCGACACCATCGGGAACAAACCTTCCGGCTCGATGGCGTAAGTGCCGCTCTTGCGACGCTGGCGACCATCACGGCCCTGACGCTGGTATTTCCCAATTTCACGGTCACCGCGACGGGGCCCCTCTACAGCGCGAGCCAGCTCGGCGTGGTAGCCGTCGTGTCGCTACTCCTGTACGGGACCTTTATATTCGTGCAAACCGTGCGCCACCGGGACTATTTCCTACCCTCTGGAGCGTCTTCCGATCATGACGCCCACGCTGCGCCGCCCAGCAACAAGGTCACGTTCCTCAGCGCGGGCGTGCTGGCCGTGTCGTTGATCATTGTCGTCGCAACTGCTGAAATCCTCGCCCCGCACATCGAATCGGCCGTTCTTCTCATGCATGCCCCGAAGGAGCTCGTTGGGGTCATCATATCGAGCATCGTCCTGATGCCCGAGGGCTATGCCGCCATTCGCGCTGCGCGCCGCAATCGGCTGCAAACCAGTCTCAATTTGACCCTGGGCTCCGCACTCGCAAGCATCGGCTTCACGATCCCGGCGATCGCCATCATTTCGCTCTTCAACGGCTGGTCGCTATCTCTCGGATTACCTCCCAAGGAGACGGTCTTGCTCGCCTTGGCACTCTTCGTTTCCACCCTGTCGCTCAACACGGGACGCACCACGGTATTGCAGGGTGCAGTGCATCTGGGGATTTTCTTGGTGTACGTATTCACCGTCATCGTTCCGTGATTCGCCACTTCGACCGGCGACGACACCATCGTTCAATTACCTTCTGCGTCGCGTGGGCATTTAATTGCGGAGTTCCACCATCACACTGGAGTTCCTCATGAACCATCTCAAACATCGAACCGCTCCCACCTCCTCGCCCCGTCCATGGCTGGCGTTGCTCCTGGGCGCCAGCGTCCTCATTGCCGCCTGCACGAGCGCACGTGTCACGTCAGATTTCGATCGCCGTGTTTATTTCAACCACTATCACACCTACGCCTGGGTTCCGCGTTCGCATGAGGGAGGGCACAACCCCCTCGCCAGCCGCTTCGCCATGGAATCGATCGACGCCGAACTGCAGAAGAAGGGGTTCGTTGTCGCCTCCGACCCCGCCACCGCGGACTTCGAAGTCGATTTTACAATCGGCGCCCGTGAACGGCTCGACGTGAATGCCTATCCGGTCGCTTATCGAGGACCCTGGGGCTGGGGATATGGGTATTACGGCAGTCAAGTCGATGTCCGGCGGTACCGCGAGGGCAGCTTGGTCATCGATATCTTCGACGCGCGCAGCCACCAACCGGTGTGGACCGGACGGGCAACCAAGCCAATCACCCGGGCCGACGCGACGGACTCTTTTGAGCCGATCCGCAGTGCCACGACGGCTGTCCTCGCTGAGTTTCCGCCCTTGCTCGTTCAACGGAATTAGCACGCGGCTGATGCATTGGGCGCGCGCGATGCCCTGGATCACGGTCAGTGCGACGGCCGTGATCCAGGCGCCGGGGCAGCCCTCGAAAGACCAACGCTGTCCGCCAATCGGACCAGTTCAGCAAACGATCCCGCTCGCATCTTGCGCATCACGCTGCCGCGGTGTGCCTTGACCGTGATCTCGCTGATACCAAGCTTTGCTCCCACCTGCTTATTGAGCAGCCCGCTTACGACCAGCGTCATGACCTCCTTTTCCCGACGCGATAGGGTTGAGAATCGATCACGCAGTACGGTCATCTGGGACTCTCGTCCCCGCTTCAAGTGGCTCTGATCGATCGCATTTTCGAGGGCGTTCAACAACGCGTCACGTGAGAACGGCTTGGTGAGGAACTCCACTGCCCCGGCCTTCATGGCTTGGACGGTCATCGACACGTCGCGATGCCCGGTGACAAAGATGATTGGCATGTCGCCCCGCTCCACGGCAATGCGCTTTTGGAGTTCGAGACCGGTCAAATCGGGCAGCGTGATATCCAAGATCAGACAGCTTGGGCACGCAGCCCTGGGAATCGACAAAAATTCCCCCGCGGTAGCGAACGTTTGCACCCTCCAACCCGAGGAGCGGATCAATCCGTCGAGTGATTCGCGCACCGACGGATCGTCATCGACGACGAAGACAATCGGCGCTGGCGCGGGAGTTCGGGATGAGTTCGATGCGTCTGGAAAACCGTGATTCATAAGGCAGCCCTTCTTGTGATCGCCGCCCATCCCCTCTCGCGCTCTCGGGTTGGCAGTAGGGCGGCCAGGGATTGAACCTTAGACCGCATCGTGCGGAGTGTCGATGCTACGGAAGTTGCGGTACGCTTTGCGTTGGTATGTCGTAGTGATACTTTGGTTTACTGAGCCGAAGCGCCGCCTACAGCCGGGCAACGAGAATACGCCCAGGGATCTCGATCGGGAGGTTTTCGCCGGTCGATGATAGCGTCAGGAGTTCAACGCATGCTCGATGCAGCCCACCAACTCCGGTGCCTCGAACGGTTTCGTCAGGAAACATGCAGCGCCATCCTTCATCGCACGCGCGCGCGCTTCCGGCTCTGGAAATGCGGTGATGAATATGAATGGCACCTTTGACCCCCGAGCGCGCAGTTCGGCTTGCAGCTGCACACCGCTCATGACCGCCATTCGAACATCCGTGATCACGCAGGACGCACGTTCCACCTGACCCGACTCCAGAAACGCCTCCGCCGAGGAATACAGATCGACTGCGTAGCCCCGAGACCGGAGCAGGCTGTCCGTGGCCATGCGAATGGACGCATCGTCGTCGACGATCGCTATGAGCGCTGGCGGGGATTTTCGGTTATTGCTCATCGCAGAGAATTATAGCGTGCGCGCATACCCTGCGCGCCGAGGAGGGGTATCGATCGTCATATACTTAGGTTTAGTTCCGCGTGATCTTGCCCGTGCCCACTCCGAGCAAATCGGCCATTCTCACCAAGTCCGCCAGCGATGCGGCCTTCATCTTGCGCATGACATGCACCCGGTGGACCTTGACCGTGACTTCACTGATGCCAAGCTGCGCCGCGATGCGCTTGTTGCGAGATCCCATCGTCACCTGCGTCATCACGTCGCGCTCCCGGTTCGTCAGCGACTCGTACAGCGCGCGCAGTTCCCCCACGGTTGCCATTTGCTCGCGCCTTTTGCGATCCGCGGCAAGCGCTTTGTTGACGGCGTGAATCATCTCTTGTTGGCGAAAGGGCTTCGTCAAGAAATCAACCGCGCCGGCCTTCATGGCCTGCACCGACATTGGAATGTCGCCGTGGCCTGTCATGAAAATGATCGGGATCTCGATGCCGGCTGCGGCCAAATCCGTCTGGAAATCCAGACCACTGATCCCCGGCAGCCGTATATCGAGGACCAGACAGCTCGGTGCATCCGGAAGCTTGCTGCGCATGAGTGCCGAGGTCGAATCGAAGACTCGGACCGTGAGGCCCACCGATCGAAAGAGGCTCTCCAGGCCCTCGCGCATCGAGACGTCATCGTCGACGACGAGCACCACCGGTTCCGGGGTGGTCTGGGTCTCGTCCGCCGGTCTTGAGGGCGTGGTCAAGCCACTTCCGGTTGGCTGACGGGAAGCGTAAAGCGAACAATCGTTCCGAATGGTTCATTGGGCACGGCAAGGATGGTTCCCCCGTGTGCTTGGATGATGGATCGACAGATGGACAAGCCCATACCCATGCCGCTCGGTTTGGTCGTATAGAAGGCGTTGAACATCCGTTCGGAGCCTTCCGAAGACAGCCCGACACCGGAATCCGCGACCGACACTCGGACATGATCCGGGTCCTTCAGCTCCGAAACGATCAGGAGTTCTCGCGCTCGATCCTCGATCGCCTGCATGGCTTCCATGCCGTTCAGCATCAAATTGATCAGCACTTGCTGCAATTGGATTCGATCACCCCGCAGCGCCGGGAGATTTTCCGCCCGCAACGCGCGCAGCATGACGCGGTAGCGCATGGCTTCATGCTGCAGGAGACTCACCGCATCGTCGATGATCTCGCTTACGCTGACCTCGGCCATTTGCACGTCGGCTTTCTTGGCGAGGGCGCGGACTCGGCGAATCACCTCCCCCGCGCGATGGCCATCCCTGACGATCCGCCCGACCGCCGCCCGGGCTTCCTCGAGATCGGGCCGTTCCCGGTCCAACCAACTGAGACTGGCTTCCGCATTGGCAACGACCGCACCCAGGGATTGGTTGATCTCGTGCGCGATCGAGGCCGTCAGCTCGCCAAGGCTGGTCACGCGCATCACGTGGGCAAGCTCACTTCGAGTCGTATTCAGTTCGTCTTGCGCGATCCGAATCGCGGTGATGTCCATGACGGCACCAACGAAATCGATGCTGCCTGCCGCGATTTGCATGGGTTTCGCCACGAGACGGAGAAATTTGATGCGCTCATCGGGAAGCTGGATTCGGTATTCCAGATCGAAACCCTGCTTCGAGTCTTCCGCGTGCCGGATGACGCGCTGCACACGATCGAGGTCCTGCGGATGGACACGGCTCAACATGAGGGTCATCGATGGATCCGAGTTGGAGTCGAATCCGAAGATTCGGTAGCCTTCCTCCGACCAATAGATCGCGCCACTCTCGAGCTTCCAGCCGAAGCTTCCGGTCCGACTGAGCGTTTGCGCTTCGGCCAAATAGGTCTCTTGCGTCCGGCGCAGGGCCTCCTCGGTGCGCCTACGTTCGGTGATATCGTTGTTCGTCTCCAGCGTCGCGACCACGGTGCCAGTCTCGTCGCGCTGGACGGACCAACGGCTGGCGGCGACTATCTGGGTCCCATCGCGACGGGTATGCAGGAGCTCTCCCTCCCAATAGCCCTTTCGTTGAAACTCTGCGGCGACCGTGTCATGGGGTGCAGGGAACACCGTCTTGAGAAGATCATGAGAGCGTCGTCCGATTGCTTCCTCGCGCTTCCAGCCATACAGCTCCTCTCCACCGCGATTCCAGTAGGTGATGACGTCATCCGGATCGCGGACGAAAACAGCGTCCCGCGTGAGATCCAGCAGCTGCGCCTGCGCTCGATGCTGATGAGCCAAAAGTCGCAGGCGGCGCACGAGCCCGGTTATGACGATGGAAGTGATCAGAAAGGCGGTGAGCGCGGCAAGGTCCTCCACTTTGGCGACGGCGAACAGAAACAAGGGTTCAGTGAAGAAAAAATCCAGGCAAGCCACCGCAAGCAGGGAAAAAAGAACCGCGATGAGCAAGCTGTCCGCCAACGACAGCAACACGATGATGACCAGATAGGCGCAGGCCGTTGTCGCCGCATTCCAACTCAATCGGTGACAAAGCCACGTGGTACCGGCGAGCGCGGCGGCGCCGATCACCCACACCGCAAACCCGTGTTGGTAACGACCGGGACGAACTGCTTTCATCCGCATCCTCAAGCATTGACGCCGATGAGCTAGCGTACCAGAGTCAGGATGGCCGGCGTGGTGCGTCCCTGAAACGCGTCATCTCCGCGTTCACTGATCAGGGCGCCCTTCAGCCCGCACTCGGTCACGGCGCGCTCCAGTTCGCCGGCGGCGGCCGAAGGTGCTTGCATCGGAAGGTGGGCAAACGCGGCAACGCGTTCGGGCCGGGCTGAGATCAGTCGCGCCATTCGGTCGTTGCACTCTCTGGCGAGGGCGATGCCCTCGATCCCTGAGACGATCTCGGCGCCCGGCCCTGGAACGGAAAGCACCGGCCATCCATGTTCGCAGTCACCACGGCACCTTCCTGCCCAGATAATCCAGGTACTGCAAACCGGCTTTCCCGGCCTGCGCATCGATCGTATCCGCGAGATTGGGGATACTCTCCTCGATGCTCAAACGGGCTTCGGGGCCCCCCATATCCGTTCGCACCCAGCCCGGCGCCAGGAGTAGGAGCGCGCGCGGATCCTCGGCATGGCGCGCGGCGAAGCTGCGCATGAACATGTTGAGCGCGGCTTTGCTGCCACGATAGACCTCGTAGTGTCCGTTCTCGTTGTTCGTGATGCTGCCCTGTCCAGAGGACATGATCCCGATCGTGCCACTCGGGCGCACGAGATCCTGCAAGGTTTCGATGACGCGCAGGGGACTCAAGGCATTGGTGACCATGACCCGTATGAATTCGTCGGTGGACACGTCGGCGATCGTTTCACGATCGTCGTTCTTGACGCCCGCATTGACGAACAGCAGGTCGAATGTTCTCGCCGCCAGGCGCGCGCGCAGAGCGGCGACTTGCTCGGGGTGGTTGACGTCGACGGTCTCGATTGCGAGCCGTCCGGCGTATGACTTCAGAAGATCATGGAGTCGTGGAGATGAGCCGCGGGTTCGTTCGGTGGCGACGACCTGCCAGCCACGCTCGAGATACTCCTCCGCCAACGCGAAGCCCAGGCCGCGGGAAGCACCGATGAGAAGCAGCTGTTTATCAGACGACGGATTGGGCATTGTGATTCTCCTCGAGCAAAGATGAGTGAAAGCGCGAAATCTCCGGAGCCCTCCGGGCCGGGGCACTTGCGCCGACGCGGAACTCAAGGTAGAGCAGTCTCGATCACTGCGGAAGGCGCATCATCCGCATTTAATAAGTGCACCGGACGCCATGTGTCGCTAAGCTAGTCTTGACGTATGGCGAATCCGGATCTGAACCTGTTGACCGCACTCGACGCGTTGCTTGCCGAGGGCACCGTGGTCGGGGCGGCGCGGCGCTTGGGGCTCAGCGCCTCGGCGATGAGTCGGACGCTCGCGCGACTGCGGGCTGCGACCGGGGACCCGCTGCTCGTGCGTGCGGGTCGAGGCATGGTGCCGACGCCCCGGGCGAGCGAACTCCGCGAACGCGTGCGTGAATTGGCACAGGATGCCCGCGCCGTGCTGCGACCTGTCGATACCACGTTCAAGCTCGCCGACCTGCAGCGGACGTTCACGATCCGCTCCAATGATGGTTTTGTCGAAGTGTTTGCCGCAGAACTCGTCGCGGCGGTGGCTGCGGCAGCGCCGCAGGCACGCCTCCGGTTCGCGCCCAAGCCCGACAAAGACGTTCGCGCGCTGCGCGAAGGCTTGGTCGATCTCGAGATCGGCGTCCTCGGGAAGTCGGGACCGGAGGTACGGCTGCAAACCCTGTTCCGCGACGAATTCGTTTGCGCGGTTCGGGACGGTCACCCGGCTGTCCGAGGCGGCAAGATCACAGCCAAGCGATACGCCGAGTCAGGTCACGTGGTCGTATCGCGGCGTGGCCACGCGAGGGGCCCGGTCGATGAGGCCTTGGCGAGCATTGGGCTCTCCCGCACCGTTGTCGCCGTCGTGCCCAGCTTCCGGGCGGCATTGGCGGTGGCGAGCGTATCCGATCTCATCGCGTTGGTGACCGCGTCGTTCTTCGACGCCACGCAGGGGCGCACGACCGGTCCCAGCGTACTTACGAGCTTCCCATTGCCGGTGCGCACGGAGGCAATCACGATTTCACAAATGTGGCACCCCCGCTTCGATGCCGACCCGGCGCATCGCTGGCTGCGCGGATTGGTCCTGGCCCTCTGCCGTAAAGGGCGTTTCTCTTAGGTGCAAGAGTCGATCTGCGCAAGCTCTTCTGCGCTGAATTCGAGGTTCTGAAGACTTCTCAGCGTATCGGCGAGCTGTTCCGTCGTGCGGGCGCCGACCAGTGCGGAGGTCATGCCCGGATACCGAAGAACCCAGGCAATCGCCATTTGCGCCAAACTCTGCCGACGCCGGGTCGCGATGCCATTGAGTTGCCGAATGCGATCCAAGGTACTCGGCGTGAGCAGATCCGGGCTCAAGGAACCTCCTTTCGCGGCGCGCGCATCCGCTGGAATGCCGGCGAGGTATTTGTTGCTCAACAGGCCTTGCGCAAGTGGCGAGAACGCGATGCATCCCATTCCCAGGTCATCCAGCGCCTCCGGAAGCTGCGCCTCGATCCCCCGGTTGAGCAGGGAATACGAGGGCTGATGGATCACGAGCGGCACTTGGAAGGACTTGAGGATCGCCGCAGCTTGGCGGGTCAGCTCCGCTGAATACGCGGATATTCCGACGTACAGGGCCTTGCCCTGATGGTGCAGGGTGGCCAATGCGCCCATGGTCTCTTCCAAGGGAGTGTCCGCATCGACGCGATGAGAATAAAAGATGTCGACGTAGTCGAGCCCCAGCCGCCGCAAACTCTGATCGCAGGATGCGATCAGATATTTGCGCGAGCCGCCCACGTCGCCATAGGGTCCGGGCCACATGTCCCATCCCGCCTTGGTCGAGATGATCAGCTCATCGCGGTGGCTTTTGAAGTCCGTCGCCAAGACTCGGCCGAAATTGGTCTCGGCCGAGCCATAGGGAGGGCCATAGTTGTTGGCAAGATCAAAGTGCGTGATCCCGTGGTCGAAGGCGTACCGCAAGATCGAGCGACCGGTCGCAAAGACATCGGTGTCGCCGAAATTCTGCCACAGGCCCAGCGATATCGCCGGCAGCTTCAGCCCCGAGCGACCGCAACGGCGGTAGGCCATTGTTTGATAGCGCGACGCCGCCGCGGAATAGGGAATGTCGAAGGCCATGCGTAATCCTGTTCTCAGAAATGCAAGAGTGAGTGCGACGCTACGGTAGGTGCTCCGGCTACCACCCGGGCCCGCAGCTGATCGAGCGTCAGGTTTGCGATCACTTCCATCGCTCCCGATGATGGTTCTCATCGTAATTTAATCACTTCTCAAGATGCTTTGCGCACCCTAGAGTGCCGGTATGTACCCAAGCTACTTCATCAACCATGGGGGAGGTCCCTGCTTCTTCCTGGAGCCGGGACCGATGCGCGCGGCCTGGAAGCCGCTCGAGGATTACCTGCGCGGTTTCGCTTCCGCGTTGAGCGAGCCCCCGACCGCCTTGCTCGTGGTTTCCGGGCACTGGGAGGAGGCGGTACCGACCGTCAATACGTCCGCGGCACCCCCGCTGCTGTTCGACTACGGCGGATTTCCCGAGCATACCTACCGGCTGACGTGGCCCGCTCCCGGGTCGCCCGAGATCGCGGCGCGGGTCCGCGGCTTGTTGGATCGCGCCGGCATCGTCAGCGGCGCCAACGACCATCGAGGCTACGACCATGGCGTCTTCGTCCCGCTGAAAGTCGCCTTCCCCGCCGCGCAGATTCCGGTCGTGCAACTTTCGTTGCAACGGGGACTGGACCCGGCGACTCATCTTGCCATCGGTCGGGCCTTGAAGCCCTTGCGCGAGCAAGGGGTGCTGCTCATCGGCAGCGGCCAGACCTACCACAACATGCGTGGCTTCGGCCGGGTGGGTCCGGACCGACAGGCCGAAGCTTTCGATGCTTGGCTGCGTGAGGTGATCACGACGACCGGCACGCGCGATCAATCCCTGATCCACTGGGAGCGCGCTCCGGGTGCTCGGGATGCGCAACCGCATGAAGATCATTTGCTCCCGCTGATGGTCGTCGCCGGCGCGGCCACCGGCGAGGATGCGATCGTCGACTTCCACGGCCATGCACTCGGAAAGCCCATCTCCGGCTTCCGCTTCGGATAGGCCGCTCGCGCCCGAGCGAGTCGTACGGACCTCTGGGGCGTCCGAGCATATTGCGCCCCGCGCCGCGGGTGCCGGTCAAGAACCGACGGCTGCGGGGCTCATCAGCACCAACAGGTAGTGCCCGAGTGTCGAGTCTTGATCGGCAACCGCCTGCACCGTGCGATTCACAGCGCCGATCTGCCGCAGTTGCAGTTCGCAAGTCTCGGGCCCTCGACCATCACGCAAGCGGTCGAACAGCATTCGTAAGGCGTCGATGCTGGGTGTGGTGAGAAACTCGTTCAAGGGTCGTCCGAGCAAATCCTCGCGCCTCCCCCCGAGCAGGCGCATGCCCGCGAGGTTGATCTCATACAACAAGCTACCGGCATCGATGGTCATGTAGCCGACCGGCGCGTGCTCGACCAACTCGGCTTGGCGCCTGAGCGCCGCCTCCAGCTCGGACTGAGATCGGCGTAGTTCTTCTTGTTGCAGATCGACTTCGACTTGATGGACCTGCAGTTCGTGAAGTACTGCAACGGCTTCCACCGCGGTCGTAGGCGAAGACGCCAATTTGTACAGCACCGCCAAGGCTTCGGTCTGGCTGACGAGTTCGTGAGGCGCAGGGTCACCGCCACTCAGTTTCTCGGCGGCGCGGCGGCGCAGACTCGCGAGGCGATCGGCTTCCCCCAATGCATCTGACATTTCAACTCCCGTTGGATCGGCAACTATGAAGGCAGCTTCTCACCCGCTTTCGGGCTCTACGTCTTGCGTAGGCGCGATTCGAGTTCTTTGGCTGCGGTGATATCGATAAAGGTGATCACGACGCCCTGAATGACATTGGACAGCGTCCGGTAGGGCTTGATTCGCACCATGAACCAAAGTCCGTCGGTGGTTTTTATCTCCTTTTCGGTGAAAGTCAACGTGCGCAGCGTCTCCTTGGCATCGTCGTTCAGTTGCGGGTAGATCAGCGTGCTGGCCAGTTCCGTCAGGGGTCTGCCGATATCGCCTTCCCGTAGATGGACGATGCGCACGATCTGGTCGGTGTAACGCCGCACGTTCAAGGCACTGTCCAGGAACAGCGTGGCGATATCCGTGCTGTTGAGCAGGTTTTGCATATCGCTCTGGGCGAGCGCGAGGTCGTCCAGCTTGGATTGCAGCTCGCTGTTGAGAGTTTGCAACTCCTCGTTCATCGATTGCGATTCTTCCTTTGATGTCGTCAGTTCCTCGTTCGCCGACTGAAGTTCCTCGTTGGTCGATTGCAACTCCTCGTTGGCGGCCTGCAGCTCCTCTGCCGATGCGCCCATCTCCTGACGCAAGGCCTGGATCTCGTCCTTGTAGCGTTGTAGCTCCTCGGCCGTGACCGCGTCGATCGCGCCGGCTTTCCCGCGGCGGCGCTTGGGCGGGCGCTGTTCGACGACATCGCGGAACACGATCATGACGAGACCGGCCAGAGATTTTGGCTCCTGCATGGCCTTGATCGTGACGTTGAGCGTGAACTGCGCGGCGTCTCCCAAATGCAAGCCGCGCAGCTCGACGACGCCCTGATTCTGCACCGCCTGGCGCAGCCCCGCGGCGATCTGCGCACGAATGGAAGGGCGTGCCATCGCATGGATGTTCCAGTTCGCTTTGCCCGAAGCGGGCTCCAGAAATTTGCCGACGCTGCCATTGATGTACACGACATCGCCCTGTTCGTTGACCAGCACCGCCGCCGGCGAGAACTCCTGAAGCAACACGTGTTCGGCATGGGTCTGCAGGTTGGGAGACAGATTGGTTGGCTGCGACACTTGCGACTCCTTGGGACGCCGGCTGGGAGGCGGGCGAGAAACACTGGGGAATTCCACCGACCCGAGAGCGAGCGCAGATTCGTTGCGCCAGTAGAGCCTCGATTTTTGGCTGAGCGGCCTGAACAGCGCGTGTGAGCCGCCGACGGTCTCGGAGCCTCCCAACAGCAATGCGCCGCCGGGGCGCAGGCTGTAGCTGAAGAGCGGCATCAGACGCCTTTGCAAGACCGGATTGAAATAGATCATCAGGTTGCGACAGCTGAGCAGGTCCAGCTTCGTGAACGGCGGGTCCAGAATCACGTCGTGTTGGGCGAACAACACCATTTCGCGGATCTGCTTGTTGATCACATAGCCTTCGCCCTGCACCGAGAAGAAGTTCGCCAGACGCACCGGGTCCACGTCCGCGGCGATGTTTGCGGGGTAGCACCCCTTGCGGGCAGTGCTGATGGCATCGGCGCTCAGGTCGCTCGCGAAGATTTGGACTGATTTGCCCGCGGCCGACGGCAACTCCGCGATTACTTCCCGAAAAAGCATCGCCAGCGAATAGGCCTCTTCACCGGTAGAACAACCGACGACCCAGGCGCGCAACTGGCTGCCTTCCGCGCGGCGCGCCAGTAGGACCGGCATGACGGCTTCCTTGAGTTCCTGCCAGACCTCAGGATCCCGGAAGAAGCTGGTCACGCCGATCAGCATCTCCTTGAAGAGCAAGTCGAGTTCCTGCGGATTTTTTCTGACGAAGGCCTCGTAGTCGGCTTTCGTCGCCAGGCCATGCACGCTCATGCGCCTCTGGATGCGTCGCCGCAGCGTGCTCGGCTTGTAGTCGGACAGATCGTGCTTGCAGCGGTCATGCATCATTTGCAGGATCGAGGACAGCGATTGCGCATTGCTTTCGTCACTGCCCGGGGGCAAGCGCCCGGCGGCTCCGCGCTCGGCCGTGACGCGCAGGATGTGACTGGGCAGGTCAGCGGGCAGACCGACAATGTCGACGCAGCCCGCGGCGATGGCGCTCTTCGGCATCGAGTCGAATTGGGCCGATTCCGGCGATTGGGCCAAGGTCAGACCGCCCTGCGACTTGATGGCCTGTAATCCGAAGGTGCCGTCGGAACCCATGCCCGACAGCACGACACCGATGGCGCGCTCGCCCTGGTCCCGCGCGAGCGAGGAAAACAGCAGATCGATCGGCAAGCGCAAGCCGCGTGGCTGGATGGGCGGGGCCAAATGCAACACGCCGGCCACCAAGGTCAAGTCCCGATTGGGTGGAATCACGTAGACGACATCGGGCTCAAGGCGCATCGCCTCGGCGGCTTCCACGACCTGCATCGCCGTGTTTCGTCGCAGAAGTTCCACCAGCATCGCCTTGTGCGTGGGATCCAGGTGCTGAACCACCACGTAGGCCATACCGCTGTCTGCGGGAATCTCGGCCAGGAATTGCTCGATCACGGAGAGCCCGCCGGCCGATGCGCCGATGCCGACCGCCTGGACCACCTGGCCCAGGCTGACGTCTTTCAGGTTGGTCGGGTTCAGGCCCATGGCGCAGTATGGCACCAGCTCCCATCAACATTGACGGGAGACCAAAAGAACTTTGCGCTCCGCGCCGCCCGATTTAAGAGCGCGTGCGTGCCGCCACAGGCGCTCCGTCGGCACCGCCGATGACGACTTCGACGCGGCGATTGAGCTGGCGTCCACCCGAATCCGTGTTGCTGGCGACGCCAAAGTCTTTGCCGAATCCTTCGCTGACGATTCGTGACGGTTGAATTCCGCGGTTGATCAGGAGCAATTTGACTGCATCCGCACGACGCTGCGAGAGATCCAAATTGAAGGAATCCGTTCCCACATTGTCCGTATACCCGTCGATTTCCACCTGCCTTTCGGGATGATCCGTCAGAAACTGGACGAGCACATCGAGATTTCGAGCAGCGCCGGGATTGAGGTCCGCCTTACCCGTGTCAAACAAGACATCTCCGAGCGTCAGCACCAAGCCGCGATCCGTCGGCTTCGCTTTGAGGGCATCGAGCTCCGCCTGCACGGCCGCCGTTTGCCGGGTGGCTTCGTCCTTTGCCTGCGTGGCCTGGTCGCGCGCGAGGACCGCATTGTCGACTTCCTTCGTCCGCGCGTTCAGCTGAATCTGATCTCGCTCTGCCTTTCCGGCGGCGACCCGGGCGTCATCGGCCTTCGCGGACGCCCTGAGCTGAGCGAGATGCGCCGTCTGAGTCGCCAGATAGGCGGGCTGATCGATGCCACGGGCGTCGTGGGCAGCCGAAGCGGCCTCGGCCGCATCGAGCTCGGTCCTGGCCGTATGCAGATCGAGCGCGGCGTATTTCGCCACATTCGGATCGGCCTCGGCGGACCGAACCGCACTGCGCGCGTTTTCGAGCGCGACGTTGATCTGCGGTGCCGAGGCACAGGCCGCCATGGAGAGGGCGATGGAGATTGACGCGATGAGTTTGTAATTCATAGTGAGGGTCCTTTTATTGAGCCGGCTGCGCCGCACGGTTGGCTTCTTGTCGTAGCGTTTGGAGACTGGCCTCGAACTCGGCGGCGGCTTTGCTCGAGCGAACCTGAGTCGCAGTCGCCTCGGCTACCTGGGCATCGATGTTCGCCCGGGCCGCCAAGTCGGCGGCCGGCTTGTAGTCATGCTTGGCATTGGCCTTTTCGGCAAGGGCAAGTTTGTCGCGCGCACCCGCCATCTCGACCGGCGCCGCTTCCGGTCCTCCCGCTTGTTCCGCATGGGCGATGGCGGCCTTCGCCACGGCGATTTGGTCGTCGGCGACACGGTCACTGGCCTGGGCCGCCCAGGCGAAGACGATTGCCAATCCTGCGATTGAAACTTTCGCGAGAGTCGAAAATGAATGATTCATGGTGAAGGAGTCCTATGGATGGATGTCGGGCAGAATCGGACCGTCGAGCCGTCCGACCTCGATTGCAGCTGTGGGAAGGAGCGAGTTGTGGCTCAGGACGCGCTATGCCTGCCGTGTGATCCCAGGGCAATGCACTGCGGTTCTTCGAGGCCGCGAAGTTAACAGATCGTAGGTGGCCCGACGTAGGCGTAAGCGGTCATCCCGCGTCAGACAAATGCGCCAATGATCGCGGGTCGACGAAGAGCCGCCGGTTCAGAGCGCCATTCAGGCGTTTCCGCTGTTGTAATGACGCGGGAAGTACACGCGAAATCTCGTCCCGACCCCCACGACCGATTGGACTTCGATGGTCGCATCGAGCATTTCGCAGAGGCGCTTGACGATCGAGAGACCAATGCCCTCACCGGGCTCACCGATCGCCGAATGGGTCTGCCTCGACGTCACGGGACGGGCACCCCGTCCGCTCGCGGGATCACCTTCGGCTGGAGTCGGGGAATCCTGTGTCGTTGGCACGGAATTGGTGTCGAGCGCCGCCGCCATGGGTTTGCCTGACGCCGTGTGAAATCCCGGACCGGTGTCTTCGACGCCGAGCACCCAGCGTTTCGAATCATCCGCGCCGCTGTCGCCCCAGGTGACCGTGATGCCGCCTCGTTGGGTATACTTGACGGCGTTCAAGATGAGGTTTTGCGCAATGCGGCGGATCTTCACTGCGTCCCCATCCGCCGCCAAACCCTCCGGCCCCTGACACTCGAGGTAGAGACCGCGCTGCTCCGCGAGAGGCCGGATTCCTTCGCACAGGGACTGAACCAGGGGAGTGACGTCGAGGGAGTCGATTCGGCGCGTCTCGGTGCCGGCTTGGAGGCGCGCAAGACCGGTGACGTCGTCGAGCAAATGATGTAGGGACGTGACGTTTCGCATCAAAATACGGACAAAGTCTTCGCGTACGGCGGCATTCGGGACGGGCCGTGTGAGCCCCACGGTGACATTCGCAACGACGCTGAGGTTACCGCGCAGATCATGGGCGGCTTGCTGCCACACCTCCCCGCGCTGTTGCTCCAATTCGCGGATCTGCTCGAGTGCGCTCTCGAGATCCTTGACGTGGCCTGCGGCCTCTTGTTGTTGCATCGCAAAGTACTGGCTTACGCTTTCCTCGATGCAAGTGTTGTAGAGCACCGTCCAAATCTGCTGAGCCCGCCCGAGGCTCTCGATCGAGAAGTCCGGGTGCTCCCGGGGGTAAGCACTGAGCTCCAGAACCACGCTCTCATTGAGCTTACCGAGTTCACGGGCGACTTCCCGCAGATTGTAGCCTTGCTTCCAGCGTTGTAGTCCGTGGGCAGCCGCTGCGGCTTCGCCGTAGATGTGGGCGGGGACCGTTCCCTTCATCGCCGAGTGTCGGAGGCTTCTTTCGAACGCGGCGAGCAGCGACGGAATGTGGTCCAAGAGCTCCGCTCGCGGCAGCGAATCGCCCTCGGTGAGCTGCGGATCCCGTTGAACGGCGCCCTGCCAGACACGCACCAACTCCTCGTGGCGGTGGGCGATATGGTCAGCCAAGGCGTTCAGGTCCCGAAGGGCGTCTTGCAATTCTCCTCCGCCTGCCAGATAAGCACCGAATGGTCGTGACGATCGCTGTAGATCGCGTCGAGTTGTCGAGCGCACCGCCAACTTACGCGGGCGACCCGGAATAGGCCCCGCGTCGAACGGCCAAGGCGCGTAGCATATCCTCTCTTCGAGAGATATCAACCGGCTCGGTCATCCTAAAAAAAATAGGCTTTGCACTTGGCGGGCACAAAGCGCATGCTCCCGGCGCGACGAGAATACCTTGTCTGCATCGTCAGAAGAATCTTCGTTAAACACTCGCTGTTCGAGCGAAGAATCTCTGATCAAATCAAACCAAGATGAGGGATTGCGATGTCGTTTATTGCGTGGATTGTATTGGGGCTGATCGCGGGATTCA
>Ga0116230_10000048_pt1 | contig 81834 bp, 74 predicted proteins | sample S1TSphfallax_3_FD_88678 | JGI IMG/M metagenome (GOLD analysis project Ga0116230, IMG submission 88678) | Host-associated microbial communities from peat moss isolated from Minnesota, USA - S1T2_Fd - Sphagnum fallax MG | ecosystem: Host-associated > Plants > Peat moss > Unclassified | place...
ATGGCGCTCCCTACGAGATTCGAACTCGTGTTACAGCCTTGAGAGGGCCGTGTCCTAGGCCTCTAGACGAAGGGAGCCTGAGCATGACGGGCAGGGCGGATCATAACCGCCCCTTACCTGAGAGGGCTGGTAGTATACGGACCAATTTTTTGGACTCAAGCGGAACCCACTATTTGAACGACATCGCGATTCCGGCCCAACCCGTCGTCATCCCCCGATCAGAGCACCCGATTTCGCGGTCGGCGATCTCGTCGAACGCCCTGAAAGTGCTGTATCGCCTCAATGAGGCGGGTTACCAGGCCTTTTTGGTTGGCGGCGCCGTGCGCGACCTGCTGCTCGGAATCCGGCCCAAGGACTTCGACGTTGCCACCAATGCTCTACCTGAGGAAGTTCGGCGGCTGTTCCGTAACTGTCGCCTCATCGGCCGCCGATTCCGTCTCGCACACGTGCATTTCGGCAGCGAAATCATCGAAGTCGCGACCTTCCGGGCTGCCGCGGCGCCAGAGCGGGAAGATCCGCCCGAGGGCGAGGAGGAGGATGCGGCCGAGCTCGAGACCGAGATCCCCGTCGACATCGACACGGAACATCGGGCAATCGACGAAACCGGTCGCATCCTGCGCGACAATATGTATGGCTCGATCGACGCGGACGTTTGGCGGCGCGACTTCACGGCCAACGGCCTTTATTACAATGTCGAGGATTTCTCCGTGTGGGACTTCGTCGGCGGCGTCGAAGACGTGCGTGCGCGCCGGCTACGGCTCATCGGGGATCCGGACGCTCGGTATCGCGAGGATCCGGTGCGCATGCTGCGTGCCGTACGTTTTGCGGCCAAACTCAACTTCAGCATCGAACCGGGCACCGAAGAGCCGATACGCCGGCTTGCCTATTTGCTCGATGGCGTTCCGCCCGCGCGACTGTTCGATGAGTCGCTGAAGTTGTTCCTGTCGGGTTTTGGCGCACCGGCTTATCGGCTCCTGCGTCAATACGGTCTGTTCGATCATCTGTTCCCGAGTTCGGCAGCCGCATTCGCACTGCCGCCCTATGCGTATGCCAGCGATATGCTGGAAATCGGTCTCGTCAATACCGACACGCGCATCGCCGAAGACAAGCCGGTCACGCCGACTTTCCTATTCGCGCTGCTGCTCTGGGGGGCCGTGCTGCGGGAGATGAACGAACAGCAAGCCGGGCCCGCCCCCGATGTCGCGGTGCTGATGCAGGCGTGCGACACGGTGCTGCGCGCACAGCAGTTGCGAGTCGCAATTCCACGGCGGTTCGGCGCGCCGATGCGCGAATTGTTGATGCTGCAACCGCGCTTCAACCGGCGTAGCGGTGTCAAATCCCTGAGCCTCATGCAACATCCGCGATTTCGGGCGGCGTTCGATTTTCTGCTCGTGCGCGCCCAAGCGGGCGCTGCCGATCCGGAACTCGCGGAATGGTGGACGCAAATCCAGTTACTGCCTCAGGAAGAGCGCGTAAAAATGGTCCAAGCGCGCCCTCCCGAAGCCTACGTGGACGGCGGTACCGCAGCGACTCCGGCTCGCCGGCGGCGTCGGCGGCGGCGTCGAGGCGGCTCCGCCGCGACCTGAGGCGCTCGTGCCCGCCGACGAGCGAGTCGTTTGGCGTCCGGCGTATGTGGCGGTCGGCAGCAACCTCCATGAGCCGGTCATCCAGGTCCGTGCGGCGTTCGAGCGCCTCGCCGCGATTCCTTCTACGCGCCTCGAAGCTCGTTCTCGCCTCTACGCGAGCAAGCCGCTCGGACCACAGCAGCAACCGGATTTCATCAATGCCGCGGCGGGCTTGATCACGCGCTTGCCGGCACGACAACTGCTCGATGCGCTGCTCGCAATCGAACGCGCTATGGGTCGTACCCGAGGCGAGCGATGGGGTCCGCGTGTCGTCGATCTCGATTTGATCTGGCAGCTTGGCGCGTCCATCGCCGAACCGGATCTGTGCGTCCCGCATCCGGGAGTGTCTGCGCGCAACTTCGTGCTGTATCCTTTGGCTGATATTGCGCCCTCCATGCACATCCCTGGGATGGGTACCGTCCACGAGATGTGCCTGGCGGTAGGCGACGCGGGCCTGAACGTCTTGGAGACCCGCATTTGAACCAGAGGGGTACAGCGAGCATTCCACCGTGAGCGCAATTCCGCACCGATTCATCGTCATCGAAGGGCCGATCGGCGTGGGCAAGACCAGCTTGGCGCGTCGGCTCGGCAAATCGCTCGCCGGGCAACTCGTCCTCGAGCAGGCGGACGAGAACCCGTTCTTGGAGCGCTTTTACCGGAACCCACGCGCGGCCGCGTTCCAAGCGCAGCTTTTTTTCTTGTTCCAGCGGGCGCGTCAGCTCGAAGAAGTGCGTCAGGCGGATTTGTTCGGTGCCGTGCGCATCGCTGATTACCTGCTCGAGAAGGATAGGCTGTTCGCGCGCGTGACGCTCGACGACGCCGAGTTCGGTTTATACGAGCGGGTCTACGAGCGCATCGTCACGGATGCGCCGAAGCCCGATCTCGTGGTGTACTTACAGGCCCCGGTCGATGTCTTGGTCGACCGGATCGCCAAGCGCGGCATTCGCTACGAGCAATACATCGAGCGCGCCTACCTCGAGAAGCTGACCCAGGCGTATGCGAGTTTCTTTCACAGCTACGACGCCGCGCCGCTGCTGATCGTCAACGCAGCCTCGATCGATCCGGTTAACAATGAAGCCGATTATCAATTGCTCTACGGCGAGATCGTGCGCGCCCGGCGGGGCCGGCATTTCTTCAATCCGGCGGGTAGCCTGCTGCCGGCCGGCTAGGCCTTGGTTCGGGTACGGCCTAGCGTCTCCCCGGTAAGCGCTCGTACGCACTGCCGATTGCGGCTGCATGACATACAATTCCCTGCAATGACCCAGCGCAACGCGGACCGGACCCCTTATTCGCGCAGAAGCTTTTTGCGCGACGGAGCTTGCGCAGCCGGTGCGCTCGCGCTCGCCGGCCCGGTGGCCGCTGTGCCGCCGAGCATGGCGGCTCGCATCGCCCTGTCGCGTTTCCTCTGCGGTTTCCCGAATCTCGATTCTCGGCTCGTCGCCCGCGCCTTTGTGGCGCTGATCGCAACCGAACGCGACTTCGCGGCGCACGCTGATGCCCTCGCACTCGCGATCACGGGCGCGGGCCTGCCCGACGTGCAGGCGTTTCGTGAATCGCCGCTCTACGGCAATGCGACGCATCGGGCGACGGCGCTCGCGCTGCTCGGCGCCTTCTATTTGGGTTTCGTCGGAAACGGCGGCGACGCTCGATTGGTGAGCTACGAGGCGGCTCTGATGTTTGCCTCGACGCAGGACGTTACCCCCATCCCGAGTTATGCCTGCGGCGGGCCTGGATATTGGGGTTTAATCGACGCCGCCGCGACGGGATAAGCGCACGTGGCGATGCAATTCGACGCCGATGTGATCGTGGTCGGCTCCGGCGTGCTGGGCAGTCTCGCGGCACACAGCCTGGCAGCTGCGGGCAAGGCAGTGATCGTTCTCGAGGCGGGCCCACGTGTGCAGCGATGGCAACTCGTCGAGCGTTTTCGCAATGTCGCCGATAAGAGCGACTCGAGCCGGCCCTATCCCGACCTAGCTTGGGCGCCGAAGTCCTCGGGCGGCGCCTATTCCGACGACTATCTGGAGAATGTCGGACCCTTGGCGTATCGGCCCGGTATGCTCAAGCTGGTCGGTGGCACGACCTGGAACTGGCGCAGCGCCTGTTGGCGTTTGCTGCCGAACGATATGCGCTTAAACACGCTCTACGGCATCGGCCGGGATTGGCCGATCGACTATGAGGTCCTCGAACCATGGTATGCACGCGCCGAGCGCGCCCTCGGCGTCTGCGGCAACGTCGGGGACGATCAAAGCGGTCACGGGGGCGGGCCGTTCCCGCCACGCTCGCAGGACTATCCGTTGCCGATGCTGCCGTGGAGTTTCTACACACGCACGATCGCCGCGCAGTTACGCGCCGCGGGCTTTGGCTTTTGCGACGAGCCAAGCGCGCGAGCGTCGCAGCCACATGCCGGTCGCCCCGCGTGTTCGGGTATGAACAACTGCACGCCGATCTGTCCGATCGGAGCGCAATATTCCGGCGACGTGCATGCGACCCTCGCTGAGCAATCTGGCGCCCAGCTGCGCGAGAACGCGGTGGCTTTCAAGCTCGAGCACGCGGGCGGCAAGATCGTCGCCGTGCATTACAAATCCCCCGACGGTCGGGAGACCAGGCTCTGCGCGCGCGCCTTCGTGATCGCCGCGCACGGCATCGAAACGCCAAAACTGCTGCTCATGTCCGAGCTCGCCAATGCCTCGGATCAGGTAGGTCGCAATCTCATGGACCACACTGGCATCGGCCTGACGCTGCTCGCTCGCGATGCACTCTGGCCCGGACAAGGGCCGGTGCAACAGGGGGCGATGCTGCACTGGCGCGACGGTGACTTTCGGCGCCGCCATGCGGCGCTCAAGCATGCGCTCGGCAATTCGGTGGCGAACCGGCCGGTGGCCGCGCGATTGCTCGCCCAGGGCGTCATCGGCCCTGAACTCGATCGGCGGATCCGCCACGACGCCGCGCGCTACGTTCAGGTCGCCACGTCCTTCGAGACGCTGCCGCAGCCCGGCAATCGCGTGAGCTTGAGCGATCGCAAAGATGCGCTCGGTTTGCCGAAGCCGCGTATTTTCTACGATGTCGACGATTATGTGCGCGCTGGTGCGAGTGTTGCCCGGCAAGACCATCGGCGCTTTGCACAGATCTTGCACGCGGACGTCATCGACGATGATTCGGGCTGGCGCAATGGTGACCACATCATGGGAACGACGATCATGGGGGCTGATCCGCGCAACTCGGTCGTCGACGGCGACTGCCGCACGCACGATCACGAGAACCTGTTTCTCGCGACGACCGGCGTCATGCCTGCCGGTGGCGTCGTCGATCCCACGCTCACCGGCGCTGCACTCGCGCTGCGCCTCGCCGACTTGATCGGTCGCTCCGTTTGAATCGCGTGCAGGGCGCGGGAAGTGGCGCTTGGAGGGTCGTGATCGCGACCGTGCTCGTTGCCGCAAGCCTCGTAACCGTCGCGAGCAGCGCGACCGCGGCAGCATCGGACCCTGACGAGGCCGCGATCGTATCCCGCGGCCGCTACCTGGTGACGGCCGCCAATTGCGCCGGCTGTCATACCGCGGATCCCGCGCAAGGCTTCGCCGGCGGCGTTGCGCTGAAGACGCCGTTCGGCATGCTGCTCGGCTCGAATATCACGCCCGATCGCGACACCGGCATCGGTACCTGGAGCGATGAACAATTTTATCGTGCCTTGCATTGGGGAATCGGCGCCCGGGGCGAGCATCTCTACCCGGTCTTTCCCTACGACGCCTATACGAAGCTGCGTCGCGCCGACGTGCTCGCGATCAAAGCTTATCTATTCTCGCTGCCTGCGATACGGCACGAGATTCCGCCGCCGCGGCTTGGCTTTCCGTTCGATCAGCGCTGGTTGCTCGGTGTCTGGAACTTGCTCAATTTTCGCGAAGGTGAGTTGCCCGTCGACGAGTCCCGCGGTGAGGCCTGGAATCGCGGCGCCTATTTGGTCGAGGCGCTCGCCGACTGTGGCGCCTGCCATACGCCGCACAACCTGACGCTGGGTCCGCGGTCCGGGGCGCAATTCGCGGGAGCGATGGAAGGAAGCTGGCGCGCCTACAACATCACGACCGATCCGGTCGGCGGCATCGCGGACTGGAGCAACGCGGAGTTGACCGCTTACCTGTCGACGGGCGTGGCGTCGCACAAGGCCGGCGCGGTCGGACCCATGGCGGCGGTCGTCGAACGGTCCCTGAGCTTGCTGCCGGCGCAGGACATTGCCGACATCGTGAGTTACATGCGCCGCGTACCGGGTGTGCGTTCGCGCACCCAGGGGCAGTCACGGTTTTCCTGGGGCCGTTTAAACAACTCCGTGATCGACATCCGCGGCGACGAGGATCTCGCGCATCCAAACGGGCGCACGCTCTATTACGGCAATTGCGCAGACTGTCATGGCGGCAACGGTGGCGGAACGATCGACGGCGCGTATCCCTCGCTCGTGCACAACACGGTAGTCGGTGCCTCGGAAGCGAATAATCTCGTCATGACCATGCTCGTCGGCGTGCATCGCACGACCCAGGGCCGCGAGCATGCGATGCCCGCCTTCGGCGCGGTACTGAGCGATGCCGAGATCGCCGCGCTCGCGAACTACGTACTCAATGCCTATGGGGACCCGGGCATCGCGCATGTCGATGCCGCGATCGTCGCTGCCTGGCGCGCCGAGGCGCAGCCGACACCCGCGCTCGTGAGCGTGTTTTGGTTCGCCTTGGGTGCGTGTTGCCTCGTGCTCGTGGGCGGCGGCCTGTGGTGGTGGAGGCGCTGAGAGCGTTTGCGGTCTGCCCGTCACCGAAAGGCCACGAGTGTCATCGCGCCCAGCGCAATCGCGCAAACCCCGGCCCAGCGTCCGCGCGTAAGCCGCTCCTTCAGATAGATCACCGCGATCAGCGTGCCGAACAGGATCGAGGTCTCGCGCAACGCCGCCAGGCGCGGCGTCGCGCCGAGTCGGAACGCCCACAGTGCCAGGCCATAACTCGCGATCGAGAAAACGCCGGCGGCGAGGCCCGGCCGCCACTGCGTCGCCGCGGAAATGAGGAAGGCCTTGCCCCGCGAGACGGCGAACATCGTGCCAAGACCCCCGCCGAGCAAGATGAACGTCCAGACGATGTAGCTCGCGGCCGACGGTGCGAGGCGCACGCCATGCGCGTCGATGACCGTGTAGCCGGCGATACAGGAGCCAGTCATCGCCGCCCAAAAAAGCGCGCTCTTCTGCAGCGTGTGACTCACGCCGATGAGCATCACGCCGGCGGCGATCAAAGCGATCCCGAGCGTGACGAAAATCGTAATGTCCTCATGGAACACCGTGACGACGACGAGGGCGGTCAGCACCGGAGCGAGTCCGCGCGCAATCGGGTAGGCGACAGTCATGTCCGACTGCTCGAAGGACTTGATCAAGGTGTAGAGGTACAGCAGGTGCACGGCCCATGAGCCCGCCAGCCAGCCCCAGGCATGCGTGGGCAAAGGCACGACGAAGGCGAACGGCAGGACCAACACTGCGCTGAATCCGTCGATCAGCGCGCGACCCGCCGTCTTGTCCTGGCCTGCCTTGAGGATCGCGTTGACTATCGCGTGGCTGAGCCCCGAAATCAACACGAGGATCGAGGCGAGGCTCGCCATCAGTTGCCGATGTGCTTGCTGGGCGGGTTGCTGGGCATGGACCTAAGCGCGCACGAGATCCTTGATCGGAGCGACTCGTTCCGAACTCGGAAATACCTCGCCGAGTGCGCGTTCGCCGATACCGAGGTGATCTTTCAGCAAGCCCTTCGCAACGCCGCGCAAGTCGGTCGTCGCGCGAAGGTCGCGACCCTCATGGCGCTGGGCAAGCGCCAGTCCCGGCCAATCGGCGAGTACGCGACCGCCACGCACAGCGCCCCCCAGCAGCCAGGCGGCGGCGCCGGTTCCATGGTCTGTCCCGCGCGTACCGTTGGCTTCTACGGTGCGTCCGAACTCGGTGCAAACGAGCACGGCGGTTCGTGCCCACTCGGGTCCGAGTCCACGGCGTAGCGCATCGAGCACTTGATCGAGACCGGTCAGTCGTGCGGCCAGTGTGCCTTCGGCGCCGCCCTCGGCCGCGTGGGTGTCCCAGCCCGTTGCATCGAAGACGGCGATCCGGGGTCCATTGGGCGCCGCAATCAGTTGGCCGGCGGTCTGCGCAATGAGTTTGAGCCGTTCGTTGCCGGCGCCCCGGGGGACCGTGCCGCCGGTTTGCTCGTCCGCGAGCGCTCCGATGCGCATCGCTTCGTCGAGTCGGGCTGACAACGCGTCATCCTGTGAGTACAAATCGCGCAGGCGCGTCAGCAACTCCGGTTCGACTTCGGGGAGGCGTGAGGGCGCCCAGGATCCCACGGGAACCGGGCCGCGCAATATCAGGGGCACGTTTTGGCCGAGGGCGAGTCCGTCGACGCCGCGACCCGCGAGTGCTCCCAAGGCGCGGTTCAGCCAACCGCTCGCTGTCCCGGACGGGCGGTCGCCTCCGTTCTCGAGCACGTTCTGACCGTCGAAATGCGAGCGTTCACGGTAGGCAGAGGCCGTGGCATGGACCACCAGCAACTCACCCGCATGCCAGCGCTCACCGAGCAGCGGCAGTGCCGGATGCAAGCCGAAGAATCCGTCCAAATCGAGGGCGCCATGGGCTTCGCCCGGCCGCGCGATCGCGATCGGCCCACGGGCGGCGGCGTATCCTGGATCGCCGAACGGCGGCACCGCGGACAGCCCGTCGAGCGCACCGCGCAGGATCACGACGACGAAGGGTGGGCTGCCGGTAGCGGCCGCAAAGCTCACGCCGGGTAGCCCGTGGAGCAGGGCGGCACCGGCGCCGAGTCGTGCGGTAAGAGCCAAGAATTCGCGACGCGTGCGCATGCTCATCTCCGTTGAAACTCGGGGCTCATCAACAAGAGGGTCAGCGCTTGCGCCCCGGAGTCCGCATTCGCGAGCGCCGTGCGAGTGTGTCCGCCCGCGATGGGCCCGAGGCTCGCATCCGCAATCGCGAGCGCCGGAGTCGCATCGTCGATGCGGCCGGCCAGCGCGACACTCCATTCGATGCGCTTCATGAGTGCATCCGCACCGTCCCAATCGGCCTGGCGGTCCGGCCAACCTGCCGGCGAACCCGGGCTCCAGTGCCGTTGACCGAGCGTCTCGAAGGAGGCTAACAGGACTTTGGGTTCCTTGGGCAGCACGTCGAGCGCCCGCAGGGTTGAATAGATGAACTCCTGCGGCTGTTTGTACTTGTGGGCGTCACGCAGCCATGCGCCATCCCAGGTGACGAGGGCGGCGCTGACCCGGCCTAGATCCCCGTCGTAGGCCTGGTAAATGTGAGTCAGACGGTCGACGAGATCCGCCGGCGGATCGTCGGCGACGAAATGGCGCGCGAGCTTGGTGGCGAGATGGCGCGCCGTCGCCGGATGCGCCGCGAGATCGCGCAGCACCGCTTCGCCCTGGCCGATCCCCGCATCCTCGTAACGCCGGCCGAGTACGGTCTTGCTGCCCGGTTCGTGCAAGGCCTCGCGAAACAGGAAGGCACCGCGTTCGCCCTCGGCATTCGGGCCCGCGCCGCCGCCGATCGACCAGCCGGTGAGAACGGCTGCAAAGCTCGTCACATCGCTTTGTGTGTAGCCGCCGTCGACCCCCAGCGTGTGCAGCTCGAGGATCTCGCGGGCGAGATTCTCATTGAGGCCGAGTTGCGGACCCGCTCGGAGTTGCGGACCCGCTCCGAGCTGCGGACCCGCGGGGTCATATGCACGTCGTGCCGCTCGTACGGCGAGCGTCGAATGCGGACCGGCGGAACGCTGATTGTCGAGATACATGATCATCGCCGGATGTCGTTCGACGGCGAGCAAGAGATCGGCGAAGCGCCCGCAGACGTTCGGCCGGATGGCTTCGTTTTCGAAAGCGCCGGCGATCCCCAGACAAACCGGCTTATCGACGGATACGGCGAAATGATTCGTCCAAAAATGGACCAGTCGCTCTCGAAACGAGTTCGCGCTGGTCACCGCGATCCGCGTGCGAGCGTCAGCCTGAGCGACATAATGTGGCATCAGGGCGGCGCGCAGTGTCTGAACCGCAGGGTTCGTGATCGCAAGATCCTCTTGTCCGCGCTTCTTCTCCTCGGCGCGCTCTTGCCGCACTTGCAGGTAAGTCGCGAGGATCTCGCGCGAACTCGCCAGCCCCTCGAGTTCTCGTGGGACGCGGTACGGCGTGCGTAGCTGTTCGAGCAGCCAGCCGCGCGGGTCGCCGACAATTGCAGCGAGGTCGCCGGGGCGCGCGCCGAAACCGAAGCGGTTCGCGGCGATCGCCGCTCGAGTCAGAGGTTCGACGCGTAGGGGCATGGTCACACCTTGGTCTGTGGTCCCTGATGCAACGCGCTGGCATGCCTTCAGTTGACAGCGGCGGTCACGATCCAGACACCGGCGCGCATGAATACGCCCTGCGCCGTGAGGTAGGGCGTGACGACCCGACGCAGGGTCGCGGTAATGAGATCGCTGTGTTCGGGATGTTCGCGCAGCACCGAGCCCAAGGGTCCGACGCGTTGGGCCAGGCGCACGGTGTCCTCGACGTCGCCGCCGCCGAGGCTAGCATCGAACCGCGCGATGCGCGGCTCGGCGAAACCCGCCGCGCGCAGGATCCCAAGGATTCTGCCGGGATCGGCGAACGCAAAGGGGCCGGGCGCGAGTGGATCGACGGGCGGTATCGGCGGTACGAGCGGCAGCACCGCGGCCAGTGGTTCCTGCATCCAGGGATTGTCCTGCAGCGCCCGCCAACAGACGAACCCTAAGCGCCCCGCGGGCTTCAGCGCGCGGCGGATGTTCGCAAACGCGGCGACCGGATCGCTGAAGAACATGACGCCGAAGCGCGAAAACGCCGCATCGAAGCGGCCGTGACCGAGATCGGCGGTCTGCGCATCGAGGAGTTGGAACTCGATCGGCGCAGCGTCCGCGGTCCGCCGCCTTTGCCGGGCCACCTCCAGCAGCAGCGAGGAGATGTCTACGCCCACGACTAATCCCTTGGGGCCGACTCGGACCGCGAGCTCGACGGCGGTCTGGCCGCCGCCACAGCCGATGTCGAGGAAACGCTCACCGGCGGTCGGTGCGAGCGCAGCCATCGCGGCGCGGCCTAGCGGCTCGATCTGACGGTCGAGCTGCGCGTGAAATTCCGCCCAAGTCCGTCCCACTCGGTCGTTCCAGTAGTCTCTCTGCGCAGCGTTTGCAGGCTCGCTCATGCGGAGCGACGCTCGCCGACGTGGTCCAGGGGTAATGCGGTCGTCAGCTTGATCGTCTCCATCGCGAAACTCGAACTCACGTCGAACAGCTGCGTATCGTGAATTAGCTGTTGATACACCGCGTCGTAACCCGCGATGTCGGAAACCACGACGCGCAGCAGATAATCCACGTGGCCGCTCAAGCGATGGAACTCGACGACCTCGGGAATCTTCAGCACGAGCGACTTGAAGCGCTCGAACCACGCGCGGTCGTGATGACTCGTCTTGATGAGTACGAACACGGTGACGTCGACGTTGAGCTTGCGCGGATTGAGCAAGGCGACACGCTTCACGATGGTGCCGTCGGCCTCGAGCCGCTGTATGCGTCGCCAGCAGGGTGTCTGGGAGATGCCGACGCGTTCGGCGATCTGCGCCACCGGCAGGCTGGCGTCGTCCTGCAGGAGCGCCAGGATCTTGCGATCGATTCGGTCCATGAGCGAGTTGTATCACACAGAAGAACTCATTTACATAAAATAAAAATCTCTTTATAGATAAAAAATTAGGATTTTCTTCTAATCGAGGTTCGATCGGGTGCGAACAATGCGGCGTTTTTCCCGAGGGACGGCTTTACACTGTGCCCATGAGCAAGAAAACGCCGCCCGCCAGCGCTGATCTTCAACCCGAGACCTTTCTCGGTCATGGCATCGTCGACCCGATCGCCTTGGGCGGTTTCGTCAATCCGCCGACCTATCGTGCCTCCACGATCGTGTTCCGCGATCTCGCCGAGATGGAATCCCGGCAGCGGCAAATCGATTCCGGCGACGATGTCATTTGGTACGGCCGCAAAGGCAATCCGACGAGCTTCGCGATCGCGGATGCGTTGGCGGTGCTGGAGGGTGGACACAAGTCCTTGTTCGTCGCGTCCGGACTGACGGCCTGTGCCTGTGCGATCCAAGCCTTCGTGAGCGCAGGCGACCACATTCTCGTCACCGACAGCGTCTACGGGCCGACGCGTCATCTCGTCGATCACGTGCTGGCGCGTTTCGGCGTCGAGGTGAGCTATTACCCAGCGACGATCGGCGCGGGCATCGACGCACTGATGCGGCCGAACACGCGCCTCGTCTACACCGAGTCCCCGGGTTCGCAAACCATGGAGGTCCAGGATCTGCCCGCGATAGCGGCGATCGCACACGCACGCGGGGCGGTCGTCGTCATGGACAACACCTGGGCGACACCGCTGTACTTCAAGCCCTTCGACCATGGAGTCGACGTGTCGGTGCATGCCGGGACGAAGTACATCGTCGGCCACTCGGACGCGATGATCGGCGTCATTACCGCCAATCGCAGCCATTGGGATCGCGTGCGCTCGCAAGTGTTCGCCTACGGCCTCACCGTCGGCGGTGACGATTTGTACCTCGCGCAGCGGGGTTTGCGTACGCTGCCGCTGCGTATGGAGCGGCATTGGCATAGCGGGCTCGCCGTGGCCGAATGGCTTGCGGCACGTCCCGAGATCGAATCCGTGCTCCACCCTGCGCTGCCCGGCGCTCCTGGTCACGCCTTGTGGCGCAGAGATTTTCGCGGCGCCTCGGGACTGTTCAGCATCGTCTTCAAGCCCTGTCCGCGGACCGCGTTTCGCGGCTTCGTCGACAGTCTCGAGCTGTTCGGTTTGGGTTTTTCCTGGGGCGGCTTCGAGAGCCTGAAGATGCCCTTCAATCCGCACTACAACCGAGCAGTGTCGGAGCGGAGCCCGATGGGTCCGGCGCTGCGGCTGCACGTCGGCCTGGAAGCCGTCACGGACCTAATCGCAGACTTGGAGCGTGGTTTCGAGGTGTTCGCACGACTCGCCGCTGCGGCCTGAGCACAGTTGCCACTCTACACGCGAGCTGACGGTGCGCGACTATTGCTTGCGCGGGGCTCGTTCCTCGAGCAAGGCTTGCAGATGCCCGAGCGCCGTGACGTAGCGGTCGGCGAGGCCCTTGGTCTCCGGATCCTCCAAGCCTTCGGCGAGTACGTTCGCGAGTGTATCGATGGCCACACGCACGGTCATCGACTCTTCGTCGCTGAGCTTCACGCCGTTGATGATGATATCCGCTTCGTCTTGCATTGCACTCCCCGTGTGGCCTCATGATATCAGGAGCCGCCATGCCGCTGGGCTTCGACGGTTGATGCGCTGCGCGCGAACCTTGAGATGCGACATGCCGATCGAGTGAACGATGACATCGCAGATCGATCCCGATCATTTCTTCTCGCGCGAGAGGCGCAACGCTGCGGCGGCGTCGAATGCCGGGAGACGGCGCTCGCCCCCCGTAGGTGCCGGCTTGACCGGCGCACGGCGTCGCCGCCCGATCAGTGCTAAATTATTCGGCGAAGAGATCGCTCGCAGCGCCAACAGCATGCCGGAATATTCAACGAAATGAACGCTTTAGATCGCCGTCTTTGCGTCGCGCCCATGATGGATTGGACCGACCGGCATTGCCGTTACTTCCACCGTCTGTTCACGCCGCACGCGCTGCTCTACACCGAAATGATCGTCGCGGCGGCGCTGGTGCGCGGCGACGCCGACCGGCTGCTGGCGTTCGATCGGGCCGAGCACCCGGTGGCGCTACAACTCGGCGGTTGCGATCCGGTCGAGCTCGCGGCGGCCGCGCGCATCGGCGCGGCAGCGGGCTACGCCGAGATCAACTTGAACGTGGGCTGCCCGAGCGACCGCGTCAAGAACGGCTCCTTCGGTGCGTGCCTGATGCTGCGCCCGGCTCTCGTCGCGGAATGCGTTGCACGCATGCGCGACGCCGTCTCGATACCGGTCACGGTAAAATGCCGCATCGGCATCGACTCTCGCGACGACTACGAGTTCTTCGCCTCGTTCGTCGACACGGTCGCCGCCGCGGGGCCCGCGGCGCTGATCGTGCATGCCCGCGCAGCGATCCTCGGGGGGCTCTCGCCGAAGGAGAATCGCGAAATCCCGCCGCTGCGCCATGACTATGTACACCGGCTCAAACGCGAGCGGCCCGAGCTGTGCCTCGTGCTGAACGGCGGCTTGGGCGATGTCGCGAGCGTCGCCGCGCGCGTCGCCGGACTCGATGGCGTGATGCTGGGGCGTGCCGCCTACCATCGTCCCCGGCTGCTTGCGGAATTGGAACGCGCGCTGATTGATCCGGCGGCGGTCCCACCAGATGCCGAGGAGGTCCTCGCGGCCATGGTCGTCTATGCGCGCCGCGAGCGTCACAAGGGTGTGCGCCTGCATTCGATTACCCGCCACATGCATGGCTTGGTCGTCGCCCAGGATGGCGCCCGCGCGTGGCGGCGCTTTCTGTCGGAGATCGCCATCCGGCCCGACGCAGAGCCCGAAACGCTCAACGCCGCCTTGCCAATCTTGCGTCTGCCGCGGGCGGCTTGAGAGTCGCCGCCCAAACCATGAAGCGGCCCGCGCCAGGATAAGTATAATCGGACCGCGTCATGGGAAAAGAAATCGAAGTTGCGATCCTGTTTGCCGATGTCGTCGGGAGTACGAAACTCTACGAGCAGCTCGGCGACCTGCGTGCTCGCGACATGGTCGGGATCTGCATCGAGGTCATGCGCGGCGCGACCGACCAGAACAACGGGTCGGTGATCAAAACCATGGGCGACGAAATCATGGCCACTTTCGCGAGCGCCGATGACGCCCTGAATGCAGCGGCGCAGATGCAGAAGCAAATCACCGGCCATCCGTCCCTGAAGCTCGAAGATCACGCGGTCGCGATCCGCATCGGCTGCAATTTCGGCCCCGTCGTGCTGGAAAATCGCGATATCTTCGGCTCCGCTGTGCATACCGCGAACCGCATGACGAGCCAGGCCAAGGCGGGTCAGATCATGACCACCGCGAGCATGGTCGACCAACTGTCGGCCGAATGGCGCGCTTCGGTGCGCCAAATCGACATCGCCACTCTGAAGGGCCGCAGCAGCGAAGTGGCCTTGTTTGAAGTCCTCTGGCAGCCCGAGGAGACGACCAGCATGGTGCCGGCGATCGCCGCGCGGGAGCGCGCCGGAAAGACCTTGCGCCTGCGACTGCGCTATCAGGGCCAGGAAGTCTTCGTCGACGAGTCACGCGCCAACGTCAACATCGGTCGCGCCGAAGAGAACGATCTCGTCGTCAAGGGCAATCTGATCTCGCGCCTGCATGCCCGTGTCGAGGTCAGCCGCAACAAGTTCATGCTCATCGATCAGAGCACGAACGGCACGTTCGTGCTGGGGAAGGACGGCGAGGAAGCATTCGTCCGACGCGATTCCATGCAGATCCGCGGCGAGGGATTGATCGGTCTCGGCAAGGCGCCCGACAGCAATTCCTCGCAGGTGATCCGCTACGTTTGTGAAGAGTAGCCGCCGCGGCGTGGGTTCAGTTCACGCTTTGCGCAGACTGAACCCGGCGTAGTGCCTGAGCGAGTTCGCTCTTGAGCGCTTGCGGCAGCCGCTCGCCGAACTCCTCCAAATAGGCGCCTATTCCCTCGAACTCGGTCTTCCACAAGTTCGGATCGACCGCCAACAACTCCTCCAGTGCCCCCGGCGCGATGCCCAGTCCTTGGGTGTCGAGGTCGGAGGTCGCGGGGAGATAGCCGATGGCCGTCTCGCGGGCTCCAGCGCTGCCCTTGCAGCGGTCGAGAATCCAGCGCAATACACGCAAATTCTCGCCGAAACCCGGCCAAAGGAACTTGCCGTCGGCGTCCTGACGAAACCAGTTGACATGGAAGATCTGCGGCGGGCTCTTCAGTTTCGCGCCGACGTTGATCCAGTGCGTCCAATAATCGGCGAAGTTGTAGCCGGCGAAAGGCTTCATCGCCATCGGATCGCGTCGCACGACCCCGACCGCCCCGGTGGCAGCCGCGGTGGTCTCGGACGCGACGCCCGCGCCGACCAATACGCCGTGCAGCCAATTACGCGCCTGGTAGACGAGCGGCGCGAGGGTCTGGCGGCGTCCGCCGAACACGAGCGCCGAGATCGGTACGCCGTTCGGGGCATCGGCGAGCTTCGAGTACACCGGGTTTTGTTTCGCGGCAACCGTGAAACGGGAATTCGGGTGAGCCGCCGGACCATTGGCCGGATCGTAGGGTCGTCCCTGCCAATCGACGACGGGTTTGCCCTCGGACAGTCCCTCCCACCAGGGCTGGTTGTCGGCCGTGACCCCGACGTTCGTAAATATCGTGTCCTTGCGGATGGTGTCGAAGGCGTTGCGGTTGGTCTTCGCATTCGTGCCGGGGACGACGCCGAAGTAACCGGATTCCGGATTGATCGCGTAGAGGCGGCCGTCCTTGCCGGGGTGGAGCCAGGCAATATCGTCCCCGACCGTCCAAACCTTCCATCCCTCGTAGCTCGCAGGCGGGATCAGCATCGCCAGGTTCGTCTTCCCGCAAGCCGACGGGAAGGCGCAGGCGACGTAGTGCACCTCGCCCTGTGGATTTTCGATGCCGACGATCAGCATGTGCTCCGCGAGCCAACCCTCGCTGCGCGCCTGCCAGCTCGCGATCCTCAGCGCGTGGCATTTCTTGCCGAGCAAGGCGTTGCCGCCATAGCCGGACCCAAAACTCTTGATCGACAACTCTTCGGGAAAATGCATGATGAAGCGGCGTTCGGGATTCAAGTCGCCGGTCGAATGCAGGCCCTTGACGAATTTACCGTCGCGGGCGATGCGCTCGAGCGCCGGCCGGCCCATGCGCGTCATCAACTTCATGTTGAGCACGACGTAGGCGCTGTCGGTGATCTCCACGCCGCAGCGAGAGTAGGGCGAGTCGATCGGACCCATACAGTACGGCACCACGTAAAGCGTCCGGCCCTGCATGCAGCCGCGAAACAGATCGTCCATTTGCCGGTGTGCTTGCGTCGGCGCGAGCCAATGATTGTTGGGACCCGCATCATCGCGATTCTTCGTGCAAACAAAAGTCACGTGCTCGACGCGGGCGACGTCCGACGGGTCTGAGCGATATAGATAACAGCCAGGATGGGTTTTCTGATCGAGCGGCAACAGTTCTTTTGCGGCGACCAGTTCGCGCTCCAAACTCTGGAACTCAGCCTCGCTACCATCGCACCAGGTGATCGTGTCTGGTAGGGTGAGTCTCGCAACCTCGTCGACCCAGGCGGAAACTTCGCGACTCAGTGACGCAAGCGTGCTCAGGTGCTGTGGAGCGGTTGCCATGGAAATCCTTAAAAAAGTCCTAGCGTAGGCGGGTAAGGATGACAGATGGGTAAGCGGGCCGCCAGTCGCCTTACCCGAATCCGCTAGAGTGTCGGCGGGTATCGTTCGGCATAGCTTAAATGCCTTTTCACTATAGCTTTAACATATTGAATCGTATGGGTTTTTACCATAATTGCAGACGGCTTTACCGGCGCTTCCGGAAATGCGTTTCAGACACTGCGCGGCAGGGCACTGCCTGCCTCGCCCTCGGCATGCTTACGGCCACGGCCGCGACGCCTGACAGCCCCGCGCCGACGACACCGGCGGTGACCGTCGAGACGACCGCCGAACGCATCGCGACACGAGCGGTCGGCGAGCACAAGAGCGTGCAATTACTACCCGCCGACCACGTCGTACCCGGCGATACGGTGATCTATACGATCGCGGTGCATAACACCGGAGCGGATCCCGTCGATGGCTTCGCGTTTACGAGCACCGTGCCCGAGCACATGGTTTATCTCGCTCGCTCGGCGGTCGCCCCCGGTGCCGACATCAGTTTTTCCGTCGATGGCGGCCGCAATTTCGACGCGGCCGACAAACTGACCGTGCATGGCGCCAACGGCAAGCAACGTCCCGCGGCGGCCGCGGACTACACGACGATTCGCTGGACCTTGCGAAATCGCTTGAAGAGCGGCTCTATCGTGCTGGCGCGCTACCGCGCGCAGCTTCGATAATCGCGGCCATGAACGAATTCAGCGACATCTTCGGTCCCGAGGGGCCGCTCGCCCAAACGCTGCCCGGCTACAGCTATCGCCCGGAACAGACGGCGATGGCCGACGCCGTCGGCGCGGCGCTCGCGCGCCTCGAGCCCTTGCTCGTCGAGGCGGGCACGGGCACGGGTAAGACCTTCGCCTATCTCGTGCCGGCGCTGCTCTCAGGTCGCAGCGTGATCATCTCCACCGGGACGCGCACGCTGCAGGATCAATTGTTCCGCCGCGACGTGCCCCTGCTCGCGCAGGCGCTCGGCCTGCCCGTGAAGTTCGCACTGCTGAAAGGTCGCGCGAATTATTTATGTCGCCATCGCCTCGAACTCGCCACGCAGCAGGGTAGCTTGTTGCCGCGCGAGCGCGGTCAGGCGCGGCTGTTCGCGCGCATCTCGCGCTGGGCCGCGATGACGCGGACCGGCGATCTGGCCGAACTGACCGACCTGCCCGAGCAATCGCCGCTCTGGCCGAGCATCACCTCGACCCGCGACAATTGCTTGGGGTCGGAATGCCCGCAATTCGGCAAATGTCACGTGATCGAGGCGCGGCGCGCGGCCCAAGCCGCCGACATCGTCGTCGTCAATCATCATCTGTTGCTTGCGGATCTCGCGCTCAAAGACGAGGGCTTCGGCGATCTGCTGCCCGGTGCCGAAGCGGTGATCTTGGACGAGGCGCACCAGGTGCCGGATATTGCGGCGCAGTTCTTCGGCCAAGTCTGGTCGGCACGCCAGGTGCAGGTGCTGTTGCGCGACGCGGCCATCGAACTGCGAGCCGCCGGGGTCAAGTCGCCAGCACTGTCGGGGGCGCTCGAGGACCTCGAGGCATCGATGGACTCGCTGCGCGCGCAGGTGGGCGGCGCTGCCCAGCGCCGCGACTGGGCGTCTCTGCCCGATGCCTTTTTTGATGCGCTCGCCGATGTCGATGTGGCGCTTACCGGGATCGCGAGCCAACTCGAAGGGCTCGGCGCGGGCGCGGGGACGGCGAACTGCGCGCGCCGCGCGCTCGCGCTCGCCGCCGGCCTGACCACCTTGCGCGCCGCCTCGGACGAGGACGGCGTGCGCTGGATAGAGGCGGGCGCGACGGGTCTGGTGTTGCAGTTCACGCCGTTCGAGATCGCGGAGCGCTTTCGCGCCTACGTGGAGTCCCGGCCCTGCGCCTGGGTGTTCACGTCGGCGACACTCGCGATCGGCGACGATTTTGCGCACTTCGCGGCGCGCATCGGGCTGCCGGACGCGCGCACGCTGCGTATCGACAGTCCTTTCGATTACGCCAAGCAAGCCTTGCTGTACCTGCCGCCGACGATGCCAGAGCCGCAGGATCCGGCGTTCGCGAGCGCGTTCATTGCCGCCTGTGCGCCGCTGCTCGAGGCGAGCGGCGGCCGCGCCTTCCTCCTGTACACGAGCTACCGCGGCCTCGCCGAGGGCGTACAGGCTTTGCAACGACGCTTCCCGGAGCCGCCATTTCCGGTGCTCGTGCAGGGTGAGGCGCCGCGCGAAGCCTTGCTGACGCGCTTCCGTGCGCTCGGCAACGCAGTCTTGCTGGCGACCGGGAGCTTTTGGGAGGGCGTCGACGTCAAGGGTGACGCGCTCTCGATCGTCGCAATCGACAAACTGCCATTTGCCGCGCCCGACGACCCCTTGCTCTCCGCCCGGCTGGAGGGCATCCGACGCCGCGGCGGCAACCCGTTCGTCGAGTACCAACTCCCCCAGGCGGTGCTTGCCCTCAAGCAAGGCGTCGGCCGCTTGATCCGCGACACCGAGGACTTCGGCGTAATCATGATCGGCGACCCGCGGATTCGAACCAAGAACTACGGTCGGGTGTTTCGTGCAGCCTTGCCCCCATGCCCCGTCGTCTACGATGCGGGGGCTGCTGCGCAGTTCCTGCGCGAGCGGCTCGCTGCGGTCACCGTGCTGCCAGGCGGATCGCTACCTGCCGCCTCCGGTGCGAGCTGACTCATGCGCGTGCTCGCCCTCGATGCCGCGACCGAGGCCTGTTCGGTTGCCCTGTTCGACGACGCGGCCGGCCTCGGCCCGCGCTCCATGCTCCACCGCAGCGAGGAAATCGGCCGCGGCCATGGGGACCGACTGCTGGCGATGGTGGGTGAGGTTCTCGCGGAAGCCGGTTACGGCCTGCAGGCGTTGACCGCGCTGGCCGTCAGTACTGGACCGGGGGCCTTCACCGGCGTACGCATCACGGTCGCAACGGCCCAGGGGCTGGCGTTTGGTGCAGATTTGCCGATCGTGCCGATATCGACGCTCGAAGCCCTCGCGTGGCGCTTGCTGAAGCCGGATGCGACCGGCGCCACCAACGTCACCCGCGAAGGCGCCCCCATTGCCGGCGAAGATTGGTCGGTGCTGGCCTGTCTCGATGCGCGGATGGGTGAGGTGTATTGGGGCACGTTCCGTAAGGACACCGTGCTTGGGCTCGAGCCCCTGACGCCCGCCCGGGTCAGCGCACCGGAGGCATTGCGCTGTGACGGGCCGACGCGTGGCGTCGGCCGCGGCTTCGCCGCCTATCCGCAGCTGCTGCAAATCGCCGGGCTGGTGTTGCGGCCCGAGGATCGGCAGGCCTTGCCGGATGCGCGCGAACTCGTGAGTTTGAGTGTCCCTCGGCTCGCCGCCGGCCTCGCGCTCGATGCCGCCGCGCTCGCGCCCGGCTATTTGCGCGACAAGGTCGCGCTGACCGAGGCGGAACGCGCCTCGAAACGGACCCCCTGAGCGATTTGCAGCCCGGGGTCATGGAACTGTCACAATGGATCGTTCTAATAGCGCGCTATAAAAATCAAGGGACTACGAGCACCATGACGGCCAAACGCATCCTCATCGTGGAAGACGAAAAAGCCATTCGTGACATGATCGCCTTCGGCCTGCGGCGCGCCGGCTACGACGTGCGCGAGGCCGAGGACTGCCGTGAGGCACGCGCCCGAATCGTCGATACCCGGCCGGACCTCATGCTGGTCGACTGGATGCTGCCTGACATGAGTGGCCTCGAACTCACCCGATCATTGAAGAAGGCCAAGGATACGGAGGAAATCCCGGTCATCATGCTGACCGCGCGTGCCGAGGAGCAAGACAAGGTCGGCGGCTTGGAAGGCGGCGCCGACGACTACATTACGAAACCGTTCTCGCCGCGCGAACTGCTCGCCCGGATCCAGGCCGTGCTGCGGCGCGCAGCCCCTGCCGGAGGCACCGACATCGTGGAGATCGATGGTCTGAAACTCGACGATTCGAGCCATCGGGTCAGCGCGGGCGACCGTGAAATCTCGCTCGGGCCGACCGAATACCGGCTGCTGCACTTTTTCATGACCCATCCAGAGCGTGTCTTTACCCGGGGACAGTTGCTCGATCGCGTCTGGGGTGGTAACACGTATGTCGAGGAGCGGACCGTGGATGTGCACATTCGGCGGCTGCGCAAAGCCCTCGAACCCTTCGTTCTGGAGAAATTGGTGCAGACTGTGCGCGGTGCCGGTTACAGGTTTTCAACGCGAGACGCCTGAAGCGTGCTAAGTATTTAAGCCTATGGCGGCGATGTGGACATTCGCTCTCGTGCGGCTTGCGGGCATCCTTCTGGCCGGCCTGGCGGCTGGCTTGGTCGTCGGCCACGTCTGGGCGGGCCTGGTGGGCGCGGCGTGTATCTATGTCGGGTGGCAGCTACTGAACCTGTATCGCTTGGACCGTTGGCTGCGCTTGCGTTCGCAAATCGATCCACCCGACTTGGGCGGCATCTGGGACGACGTCGTGGCCCAAGTCGTGCGCTTGCACCGGCGCAAGCAATACCACAAGCAGCGGCTAGTACAGCTGTTCCGCGAATTGCGCCGCTCGACCGCGGCGCTGCCGGACGGGGTCATCATTTTGAGCAGCCAGCTCGACATCGTCTGGTTCAATCGCCAGGCGGCGCGGCTGCTGGGTCTGAAGCGGCCCGTCGACATCGGCCTGCGTATCGATAATCTGATCCGCACGCCGGAATTCATTCATTACCTGCACGGCGAGGATTTCACCTTGCCGCTCGTGATCCGCCCGCCCGTGCAAATGGATCTGTATCTGGCGCTGCAATTGGTGCCCTACGGGGCGGGGCAATCGCTGCTCCTGGTGCGTGACGTGACGCGCCAGATGCGTCTCGAGGCCATGCGCAAAGACTTCGTCGCCAACGCGTCGCACGAGTTGCGCACGCCCTTGACGGTGATTTCGGGCTACCTGGATACGCTCGCGGACGATCCGTCCATCGATGCGGCTTGGACGGGTCCGATCCGCGACATGCGCGCTCAGGCTCAGCGCATGAATGGGATCATCGCCGATCTTCTCGAATTGTCGCGGCTCGAGGCTGCGGACGGCGAGGCGGCGCGCGAGCCCATCGAAGTCCCGCGCATGCTCGAGCGACTGTACCGCGACGCGCTTGCGCGCAGCGACCGCCCGCAGCACGTCCTGCTCGAACTCGAGTCCCCGCACGGCTTGTTCGGTGCCGCCCAGGAGATCGAATCCGCGTTCACGAACCTGCTCGTCAATGCCGTGAAATACACGCCGCGCGAAGGCACGGTGCGCATGCGCTGGTGGGTCGACGAGGACGGTGCCTATTTCTCCGTCAGCGACACCGGCATCGGAATCCCGACCGAGCATCTCCCACGCCTGACCGAACGGTTCTACCGGGTCGACGCGGGCCGCTCGCGCGGCCAAGGCGGCTCGGGCTTGGGATTGGCCATCGTCAAGCATGCCCTACAGCGTCACGACGGCCTGCTCGAAGTGCAGAGCGTGGAGGGCAAGGGCAGTACCTTTACCTGTCATTTCCCCTTGGCGAGACTCTGGCGGCCGGCGGTGCGCACCGCGGCCAATGCTTGAACCGGCGGCCAGTGCCTGAACTGGCGACCATTATTCGTTGTCTGATCCGAAATGTGGCGCACGCTGTTGACGTGCGCGGCAATCGCCTGTAAATCGACGCGAGAATTGCTTGCTCGAGCGGATCGAAAGCCCAAGGACATCATCAAAAATGGAAACGGCCGACCTCACCCACCACATCTCCAAACGGTTCAACGAGGATCTGGAGAAAGTGCGCAATCAAGTGCTGCAGATGGGCGGCTTCGTGGAGGAACAACTCCACAAGGCCATCACTGCGCTGGTCGAGGGCGACAGCCGCCTGGGCGAGTCGGTCGCTACCGACGATTACAAGGTCAACGGCATGGAAGTGTCGATCGACGAGGAGTGCAGCCGGATTCTCGCGCTGCGCGCGCCCGCGGCAGGGGACCTGCGCGTCATCGTCGCGATCATCAAGACGATCACGGATCTAGAGCGCATCGGTGACGAGGGGGAGAAGATCGGCTACATCGCCTCCCGTCTCGCGACCATGGAGCGGCCGGCCGACAAGTATCGTGAAGTCAAGCATCTCGGCCGTCAGGTCGCCCAGATGGTGCACGACGCGCTCGACGCCTTTGCGCGCATGGACTCCCAGGCGGCGGTCAAGACCGCCCAGGAAGATCGCATGGTCGACGAGGAGTACGAGGCGATTCAGCGCCAATGCATGACCTTCATGATGGAAGACCCCCGGACCATCCGGCGGGCGCTGGAGATCATGTGGATCGTGCGCGCACTCGAGCGCATCGGCGACCACGCGAAGAACATCTGCGAATACGTCATTTACATGGTGCACGGCAAGGACATCCGGCACACGTCGCTCGCCGACGTGGCCAAGGAGATCGACCAAGCACACGCACTCTCGCGCCGCTGATGTCGACGCGACTCGCGAACCTACTCGGGTTCTTTGCCTGCGTCGGACTGCTGGGCTATGCCTATTTTTCTCAGTACGTGCTGCATCTCGAGCCCTGTCCGCTGTGCATTTTCCAGCGCATCGGCGTACTCGCGATCGGCGTCACGTTCATGTTCGCCGCGATTCAGGGTCCGCGTGCCTGGGGTCGACGCGTCTATGCGGTGGTGATCGCGCTCGCCGCGCTCTTGACCATGGGTGTGGCGGTCCGGCATCTATACATCCAGAGCCAGCCGCCGGGGACGGTCGCTGCCTGCGGCGCCTCGCTCGAAGTCTTGGTGAAGTTCTTCCCGCTGCAAGAGGTCATCGCGAAAGTCTTGTCGGGCTCCGGCGAGTGTGCGCAGATCAATTGGCGCTTCCTGGGGCTTGCGATGCCCGGCTGGGTGCTGATCGCGGCCGGCGCCGTCGGCGGCTTCGGCGTCTGGGCGAACTTGCGCCGGCCCCGGCCCGTGCTGCGCTTCTGATGGCGGCTACCGCGGCGGTGTCCGACACGCTGGCCTTGACCCTGGACTTGCTGGCGCGACCGTCGGTGAGTCCCGCGGACGGCGGCTGTCAGGCAGTCATGATCGAGCGCTTGCTCGCCTTGGGTTTCAGCGTCGAGCGGCTGCCGTTCGGCCCGGTAGAGAATTTTTGGGCGAAACGCGGTTCGCACGGCCCGGTATTTTGTTTTGCCGGTCACACCGACGTCGTGCCGACCGGCCCGCGCGAAGATTGGCGCACCGACCCGTTCGCTCCCGTGATCCAAGACGGAGTCCTCTACGGACGCGGTGCGGCCGATATGAAGAGCGGGCTCGCCGCCATGGTCACGGCGACAGAGAGCTTCGTTCGCGCACACCCCGATCACCGCGGCACGATCGCTTTCCTGATCACGAGCGACGAGGAAGGCCCCTCGGTCGACGGCACCCGCCGCGTCGTCGACGTTCTCAAGGAGCGTGACGAGAAGATCGACTGGTGTCTGATCGGCGAGCCGTCGAGCGAATCCCAACTCGGCGACACGATCAAGATCGGCCGGCGCGGCAGCTTGAGTGGCCGGCTCACGGTGCACGGCATTCAGGGTCATATCGCCTATCCGCAGACCGCGGACAATCCCATCCACGCGCTCGCACCGGCACTCGCCGAACTGACGTCGCGTACCTGGGACCAGGGTAATGCGCACTTCCAGCCCACGAGCTTCCAGATCTCGAATATTTCCGCGGGGACCGGCGCGCCGAACGTCATTCCGGGGGAACTCAAAGCGCGTTTCAACCTGCGTTTTTCCACCGAACAGACCATAGAATCCCTGCAGACGACGGTCGAATCGATATTGCGCCATCACGGCGTCAAGTACTCGCTCGAATGGTTCATCTCCGGCTACCCGTTTCTGACGGTGCCCGGCGCCTTGTCCGAGGCGGCGACGCGCGCCGTGCGCGAGCAATTGCAGCGCACGCCCGTGTTGTCGACCGGCGGGGGAACCTCCGACGGTCGCTTCATCGCGCCCATGGGGGCCCAGGTCATCGAACTCGGCGTCATCAATGCGAGCATTCACAAGGTCAACGAGAGCGTGCGCATCGAGGACATCGATCGGCTGCAGGCGCTTTATCGCCGCACGCTGGAATTGCTGCTTGCAGCCTAGGTGTCGCGCCCCCGCCCAGCGCTGACCGACCCCCTCATTTGCAAACTCCACGAGCCGATGTAACATAATTGTCACAATCACGCCGCGCTGCACTACTGTGCGTTGCGGGGTTGGCCGAGTCGCGACTGTGGCATTCCAACAACGTAGGGCGCAGGGATTTGCCCAACTTTGGACATTTCGATTTAAGGCAGGGTCGACCCCGCCCGATACGCCTGCGAGGGCTCGCGACCCCGTGTTTGCTGGCCAAAATGCGTCGGTGTCATACTTTTGTAACATTCGACGCTGAACATGCGCACCCTAGAACGTGGCTTTTGGAATACAACGACAAGTTCATTGGAGAACCAAGCTGTGACGATCAAAAAATTCACCATTGGTAAGGATGCCCTGATGAAGAGCGCCGTCCTGATCGGGGGGCTGCTGGCGCTCTCCCAACTCGCGCTCGCGCAAAGCGCTTCGCAAAGCACTCCGCAAAATAAGACCGGGCCGGACGTTCAGCAGGACGACAGTCTTACCTGGCACGGGATCACGCTGTACGGCGTCGTCGACATCGGCCTGCAGTACGATAACCACGGCGCGCCGTTCAACGACTACCACCCTGCCGGTAGCGCCAACATCGTGCAGAAAAACAGCCGCCAATCCGTGTTCGGCGCGACGCCGAGCAACATGGGTCAGTCGCGCGTCGGACTGCAGGGCGCAGAGCCCTTGCCGCTGCCGTTTGCGGGTGATTGGTCGGCGGTGTTCCGACTCGAAACCTTCTTCAATCCGCAGTCGGGTGACATCAGCGATGCGGAGAGGTCCTTGGTGCAGAACAACGGCAAGACGCCCGCGACTTCCGGCATGAACCTCGACTCCAGCGTGGCGGGCGAGGCCTTCGAGACCGCCTATGCGGGCGTGAGTTCCAAGGCCTACGGCACCCTGACGTTCGGGCGCCAGCTGACGCTGCTCGGCGACGGCGTCAACAAGTACGACCCGAACTACGGTTCGCAGGCGTTTTCGCTGATCGGCATGTCGGGCGGCTATGCGGGCGGCGGCTACACCGAGGACAAGCGCGTCGACAACGCGCTGAAGTACTACGGCACCTTCGCCGACATCTTCCACGTCGGCGCTCTGTTCAAGTTGAATAATGCCTCGGGTAGCGGCAACACCGGCCGTCAGTTGGAACTCGGTGCCGAATATGCGGGCGCCTCGATCGACGCCTACTATTCGAAATTCGACAGCGCGGTTTCGGCCGCCACTCTGAGCGCGGCGCAAGTCGCCGAACTGCCGACCTTGGGCTACTCGGTGAACAATACGCTCGCGGGGACTATTTCCGACAACACCGCGTACGCGCTGATGAGTTCCTATAAATGGCAGGAATTCAAGTTCTTCCTGAGCTTGGAGCACATTCAATTCGCCAATCCTTCGCAGCCGCTTACTGCAGGCTTCCAGGACATCGGCGGCTACGTGATCGGCTTCGTCAATGACGATGCGTACGTGCATCCGAAGATCTACAACGTTGCCTGGGCGGGAGTGCGCTACACGGTCGTTCCGGCCTTGGACCTGACGGCGGCGTACTACTACGTGCATCAGAGCGCCTACGGCACGGGCAAGGACGCAGGCTGCGACTCGACGCTGGCGGGTAGCTGCGCGGGCAACCTCGAAGCGCTCTCCTTCGATGCGGACTACACGCTCAACAAGCACTTCGACGCCTACATCGGCGCGATGTACAGCGCCGTGCACAACGGCCTCGCAAATGGTTACGCCTTCCAGACGAACAACCTCAATCCGACCGTGGGCGTTCGCTTCAAGTTTTGATGGTTTCTGAACGACCCGTTCTCCCGGCGCGATGGCCGGGAGAACGACACCGCGCGCGGCCCGCCATGGGCTGGAAAAACCGAACGGTACGGCGGATACTCCGCAACCAGGGGGGCGCACGATGAGCGATGCGGGATCTAAGCGCGGCGGCTGGAGCTGGTGGTACCTGCTGTTCGCGGTCCAGTTCTTGGTGGCTTTGTGGCCTCCGTTCTATAACAAGGCCGAGCCCTACCTGTTCGGTATTCCTTTCTTCTACTGGTTCCAACTCGCCTGGGTTCTGGTCTGCGCCGTGCTCACGGCTGCGGTCTATTGGGCCACGGACGAATAGTCGGGCGTCCGGGTCAGGCTCTTTGGGAGATCAATTTGGTTGATGTGAACTGGGTTGCGCTCGGCGTCTTCCTGGCCTTGTTCGGTTTCGTCAGCTGGCTGGGCTTCGCCGCCGCGCGCTGGCGCCGGGGCGACCTCGATCAACTCCACGAATGGGGTTTGGGAGGCCGCCGTTTCGGGACCGTCGTCACGTGGTTTCTGGTTGGCGGCGACCTATATACCGCCTATACCTTCATCGCGATCCCGGCGCTCGCGTTCGGCGCTGGTGCGATTGCCTTCTTCGCCGTGCCCTACACCGTGATCATCTATCCGCTGCTGTTCCTGGTGTTCCGGCGGCTCTGGCATGTTTGCCACCGTCGCGGTTACATCACCGCCGGAGACTTCGTGCGCGGTCGTTTCGGCAATCGCTGGCTCGCGCTCGCGATCACGGTCACCGGCATCGTGGCCACGATGCCCTATATCGCTCTGCAGTTGGTGGGCATCCAGGTCGTGATCGGCGCGCTCGGTGTCTCGGGCAGCGGCATCTTCGGCGAACTGCCGCTGCTGATCGCGTTCGTGGTGCTGGCGGCGTTCACCTATTCGAGCGGCTTGCGCGCCCCTGCCTCGATCGCGATCGTCAAGGACGTGCTCATCTACATCACGGCGATTGCGGCCATCATCGTCGTTCCCGCCGAGCTCGGCGGGTTCGGCAAGATATTCGCCGCCGTGCCCCCGCAAAAACTTCTGCTTGCGGTGCCGGGCGAGCACTCGACCGGCGCGTATAGTGCCTACGCGACGCTCGCGCTCGGTTCGGCGTTGGCCTTGTTTCTCTACCCGCATTCTTTGACCGCGATCTTGAGCGCCAATAGCGGCTCCGCGATCCGCCGCAACGCCGCCCTGCTGCCGGGCTATACCTTCATGCTGGGTCTGCTCGCCCTGCTCGGATTCTTCGTGATCGCCGCGGGCGTCCACGACATGCCGGCCTACGCCGATGGGTTCAAAAAATTCGGCAACAACTTTGCGGTTCCCGCCTTATTGTTGCAGAGCTTTCCCGCGTGGTTTGTCGGCATTGCTTTCGCCGCGATCGGCATCGGTGCGCTCGTTCCCGCCGCGATCATGTCGATCGCCGCGGCCAACCTGTATACCCGCAACATCCATCGCGAGTTCATCAACCGAAATCCCACCGACAAGGAGGAGGCGCAAAACGCCAAGTGGGCATCCTTGCTCGTCAAATTCGGCGCGCTCGTGTTCATTTTGTTCGTACCGACGAAATACGCGATTCAACTACAGCTGCTGGGCGGTATCTGGATCATTCAAACCCTGCCGGCGGTCATGCTGGGAGCCTATACGCGTTGGTTCAATGCCTGGGCCTTGCTCTTGGGCTGGGTCGTGGGCATGTCGTCAGGCACCTGGATGGCAATCGCCACGAACCTGCAAAACACCTATCCGCTGAGCATCGGGTCTTACAGCTTCCCGGGCTACACCGCCGTTTATACGCTTGCGCTCAACCTCGTGCTCGCCGCCGCGCTGACGCCGATCTTCAACGCCCTTGGCGGGCGGGACGTCTCCGACGAGACCCTGGCGAGCGACTACCAACGATCCTGACTGCGCGATCCTTACTGACCGCGCCTGATTGGCCCGTCATAAATCTGTAACAATCCGCGATGACAATAGCGGCAGATTCAGGTAACCAGAGATGCAAGTGCTTAATTTAAAAAGAATTTTATACGCCGCCGTCGCCGTCATGGGCGTTCAGCTTGCATCCGCCGCGGAGATCTCCGGGGCGGGCGCCACATTCCCCTATCCGATCTATGCGAAGTGGGCCGATGCGTACAAGACCTTGACCGGCGTAGGTCTCAATTATCAGTCCATCGGTTCGGGCGGCGGGATCAAACAGATCAAGGCGAAGACGGTCACCTTCGGCGCCTCGGACATGCCGCTCAAGCCCGATGATCTCAAGGCCGCCGGCTTGCTCCAGTTCCCGATGATCATCGGCGGCGTCGTGCCGGTCGTAAACATCAAAGGCATCGCCGCGGGCCAATTGCACCTCGACGGCACCACTCTCGCGAGCATCTATCTCGGCGAAATTGCCAAGTGGAACGATGCTCGGATCCAGAAGCTCAATCCGAAGCTGCAGTTGCCGAACACAGCGATCGCGCCCGTTTATCGCTCGGATGGCTCGGGCACGAATTTCTTGTTCACTGATTATCTCTCCAAAGAGAGCGCGAACTTCAAGGATCAGATCGGCGCCAATACGTCGGTGGATTGGCCGGTCGGCATCGGCGCCAAAGGCAACGAGGGCGTCGCGAACATGACCTCGCAGACCGATGGAGCGGTTGGATATGTGGAATACGCCTATGCGAAACAAAACAAGATGGCCTATGCGTCCTTGACCAACAAGGCGGGTAAGACCGTTGCCCCGAGCGCGGAATCCTTCCAGGCGGCCGCGGCGAACGCCGACTGGGCGGGCTCGGATTCTTACTATGTGTTGCTCACGGATCAGGCGGGCGCCGGCAGCTGGCCGATCACGGGTGCTAGTTTCATTTTGGTCTACCGCCAACCCAGCGACGCAGACGCGCTGGAAACCGCGCTCAAGTTCTTTGCCTGGGCCTACAAAGATGGCGCCAAGCTCGCCGCCGATCTCGATTATGTGCCTCTGCCGGCCGCCCTCGTCGCCCAGGTGGAGAAGACCTGGACCACCAGCATCGTTGCGAACGGGCATCCGGTCTGGACCGGAAAATAGCGGCCCACGTTGCGTTTGTCGACGTCGTTCGACGCCGTCGGTGTAAACTGGGGGCGGCGGCCGATGGTTTTTTGAGTGGGAGCGTGACTACATCGTGGCGATCATAGATCCGAGGCACGCCGCCAAGCAGCTGATCTATGAAAAGGTGTTCCGGTCGGCGACGTTCGCGGCCGCGATCCTCGTGTTGTTGATCCTCGGTGGTGTCGCCCTGTCCTTGATCCTCGGCGCCTGGCCCGCCTTGCGTCATTTCGGCTTCGGTTTCGTAACACGCTCCGTCTGGAATCCCGTCACGGAACATTTCGGCGCGCTCGCCCCGATTTACGGCACGGTCATTACGTCTTTGATTGCGATGGCGCTCGCCGTGCCCACGGCCTTCGGCATTGCGCTGTTCCTCACCGAGTTGTGTCCGCCGGCGCTGAAGCGCCCGATCGGCGTGGCCGTGGAATTGCTGGCCGCAGTTCCCAGCATCATCTTCGGCATCTGGGGTCTGTTCGTGCTCGCGCCTGTGCTACAGCGAGACGTACAACCCTGGATGATCGCCACGCTCGGCGAGCTTCCCGGGATCGGCAGCTTGTTCCAGGGGCCGCCCTACGGTATCGGCATCTTCACGGCCGGTCTCGTGCTCGCGATCATGGTGCTGCCGTTCATCGCCGCGACCATGCGCGACGTCTTCGAGACCGTGCCGCCGATGCTCAAGGAGTCCGGCTACGGGCTCGGGGCCACGACCTGGGAGGTGATCTGGAACGTCATCGTCCCGCATTCCCGGGCCGGCATGGTCGGCGGCATCATGCTCGGCTTGGGGCGTGCGCTCGGCGAGACCATGGCGGTGACCTTCGTGATCGGCAACGCCCACCGGATCAGTTCCTCGCTGCTCGCGCCGGGCACGACGATTTCCTCGGCGATCGCCAACGAGTTCACCGAGGCGGTCGGGGACTTGTACACCTCGTCCCTGATCGCGCTCGGGTTGCTGCTGTTCATCATCACGTTCATCGTGATCGCGCTCGCTCAATGGATGCTTTCCCGCCTGGAGCGGCGGGCGGTGCGTGCGTGAGCCAGCGGCGCCTCATCCGCAAGACCCGCAATGGCCTGTTTCTGGCCTTGTCGGTGGTAGCCACCGGGGTCGGATTGCTGTGCCTCGCCGCGATCCTCTGGACCTTGCTGTCGCGCGGCATCGCCGGCTTGAGCGCCTCCGTGTTCACGCAAATGACGCCGCCCCCGGGCTCGCAAGGCGGCCTGCTGAACGCCATCTACGGTAGTGCGGTCATGACGGCGCTCGGGATCCTCATGGGCTCGCCGATCGGCATGCTGGCGGGCACGTACCTCGCCGAATACGGCCGCGCATCGCGCTTGAGCGTCGTGATTCGCTTCATCAACGACATTTTACTGAGCGCTCCGTCGATCATCATCGGACTCTTCATCTACGAAATCGTGGTCTTGCGCATGGGACATTTCTCCGCGATCGCGGGCGCGATCGCCTTGGCGGTGATCGCGATACCCGTGAGTCTGCGCACCACCGAAGACATGCTGAACCTCGTACCGACCGGAATGAAGGATGCATCCGCGGCGCTCGGCGCCTATCCCTGGCGCACCGTCCTGAGCGTGGTCTATCCCGCGGCGCGCAGCGGTATCGTGACCGGTTTGTTGCTCGCGATCGCCCGCGTCAGCGGCGAGACCGCGCCCCTGTTGTTCACGGCGCTGAACAATCAGTTTTGGAGCACGGACTTGAACGCTCCGATGGCGAACCTTCCGGTCGTGATTTTCCAGTTTGCCTTGAGTCCGTACAAGGAATGGCAGGATCTTGCTTGGGCCGGGGCGCTGCTGATCACGGTCACGATCCTCGTGCTCAGCATCTCGGCGCGCGTGATCCTCGCGCTCATGCAGTCGAATCAGGCCGCCAAGCGATGATGCCGACCTCGAAAATCCCGCGCCACCTGAAGATCCGTCCGCCGACGCCGGCCCCGGCGGATGCCGAGGCACAGGAGATCAAGATCGAGATCCGGCATCTGAATTTTTTCTACGGCGCCGTGCAATCGCTGCACGACATCAACATGAAGCTCGCCGACCGCTCGATCACCGCCTTCATCGGCCCCTCGGGCTGCGGCAAATCGACGCTGCTGCGGGTGCTCAATCGCATGTACGCCCTCTATCCGAAGCAGAGGGCGGAGGGCGAGGTGCTGATCGGTGGTGAGGATATCTTGAGTCCCGCGATCGACGTTGCGGAATTACGCTATCGCGTCGGCATGGTGTTCCAGAAGCCGACGCCGTTTCCGATGTCGGTATACGACAACGTGGCCTTCGGGCTGCGGCTCGCCGGCGGACTCGGCGGCACGGAATTGAAGGAGCGGGTGCATGCTGCGCTCAAGGACGCCGCGCTCTGGGACGAGGTCAAGGACAAGCTCGGCGCCGACGGCCGCAGTCTTTCGGGCGGTCAGCAGCAGCGCCTGTGCATCGCGCGCGCGATCGCCGTACAGCCGGAGGTATTGCTGCTCGACGAGCCGACGGCCGCGCTCGATCCGATCTCGACGCTGCGCGTCGAGGAGACCTTGCAGACGCTGCGGGAAAAATACTGCATCGCCATCGTCACCCACAATTTGCAGCAGGCCGCGCGCGTCTCGAATGTCACGGGTTTCCTGTATCTGGGCGAACTCGTCGAGATGGGACCTTCGAGCCGTATTTTCACCTCGCCCGCGAGCCAAAAGACCGACGACTACATCACCGGGCGCTTTGGTTGAGATCCCCGCCGTGATCACCGCCGATAACACGCTCATGACCGCCCGCAAGGTCAACGTCTTCTACGGTGAAAAGCGCGCGGTGCACGACGTGAACCTCGATATCGCGCGCAATCAGGTGCTGGCCATGATCGGCGCGTCGGGCTGCGGCAAGTCGACGTTCCTGCGATGCCTCAACCGCATGAACGACACGATCGCGAATGCGCGCGTCGAGGGCACGATCACGCTCGACGGCAGGGACATCTACGACCGCGGGCAAGATGTTGCACAGCTGCGTGCCCGCGTCGGTATCGTCTTCCAGAAACCGACGCCGTTTCCGCAGTCGATCTACGAGAACGTAGCCTATGGGCCGCGTATACACGGCCTCGCGCGCAGCCGCTCCGATCTCGACGAACTCGTGCATACGAGTCTCGAGCGGGCGGGGCTTTGGGACGAGGTCAAGGACCGGCTTTCCCAAGCCGGCACGAGTCTCTCGGGCGGCCAGCAGCAGCGTCTTTGCATCGCGCGCACCATCGCCGTCGATCCGGAGGTCATACTCATGGACGAACCGACCTCGGCGCTCGATCCGATCGCGAGCGCCAAGATCGAGGATCTGATCGACGAGCTGCGCGCCAATTACGCGATCGTGATCGTGACCCACAACATGCAACAAGCCGCCCGCGTCTCGCAGTTCACCGCCTATTTTCACCTGGGCGACCTCATCGAGGTCGCGCCGACCAACCAGCTCTTCACGAATCCCCGGCAGAAGCTCACCGAGGACTACATCACGGGCCGGATCGGCTGAACCGGCCGAGCCGGCTGAGCGAGCCTTCGCGTCAGTCCGTGTTGCGCAGCAGTTCGTTGATCGAGGTCTTGGCGCGCGTCTGCGCATCGACGCGCTTGACGATCACGGCGCAGGCGAGCGAGCACTTGCCGCCCTGCGAGGGCAGGCTGCCCGGCACGACGACCGCGCCCGCGGGAACGCGGCCGTACAGGATCTCGTCACGCTCGCGATCATAAATCTTGGTGCTCTGGCCGATGAATACGCCCATCGAAATCACCGCGCCGGCCTCGACGATCACGCCCTCGACGATTTCCGAACGCGCGCCGATGAAGCAACCGTCCTCGATGATCGTGGGGTTCGCCTGCAGCGGTTCGAGCACGCCGCCGATGCCGACGCCGCCCGACAAGTGCACGTTCTTGCCGATCTGCGCGCAGGACCCGACGGTCGCCCAGGTGTCGACCATGGTGCCGGTGTCGACGTAGGCGCCGATGTTCACGTAGCTGGGCATGAGCACGACGTTGGAGCCGATGAAGGCGCCGCGGCGCACGGTCGCGGGCGGTACGACGCGCATGCCGGCGGCGGAGAACTGGGCGTCGTTCCAGCCGCTGAACTTGAGCGGCACCTTGTCGAAGAAGCCCAGGCCGCCGGACTGGATCGTTGCGTTCTCGTGGATGCGGAAGTACAAAAGCACGGCCTTCTTGAGCCACTCGTGCACCCGCCAACCGTCGGCCGAGCGCTCGGCGACGCGCAGGCTCCCACGGTCCAGCAGATCCACGGCGGATTCGATTGCGGCACGCACGTCGGTCGGCGTGGATTTCGGCGTCAGCTGGGCGCGCGCCTCGTAGGCGGCATCGATGACCGCCTGCAGGGATTCGTGGTTCATGCGTACGGACGCGGGTTCGAGTCGCGCCGATCGAGGGCGAGGATCAGGGACTTCTTGACGCGTTCAAACGATGCTTCTTGCAATTGCGATCCGTCCGTTTCGGTGATGTAAAAGACGTCCTCGGCGCGTTCGCCGACGGTCATGATTTTCGCGCCGTTGATTGCCACGCGCTCGGTCTTGAACACCTTGCCGACTTCCGACAGCAGCCCGGGTCGATCGGCGGCGATGAGCTCGAGTATGGTGCGGTGGTTGCGCTCGTCCAGACTGAAGTTGACCTGGGTCGGGGTTGAGAACATGCGCACTTGTCGCGGAGCGCGGCGCGTGACCGTCAGGGGCGAGTCTTCGGGCTGCTGCAGGTTGCGGCCGAGCCCGCGCTCGATTTCTGCGATGCGGCCGGGCTCGCTGATCACGCTGCCGCTGTCCTCGAGCACCACGTAAGTCTCGAGACTGAAACCGTTGGCGCTCAGGATCAGCCGCGCATCGACGACGTTCAAACCCATTTGATCGAGCACGGCGGTGGTGCGTGCGAAGCTGTGCAGGCGGCGGGGGGTATACGTGAGCACGGCCGTACCGCCGCGCTCGCTCAGCTGGCGGATCGCGACCAGCGGTGCATCGTCGCCGGGACCGCGGCCGGCGAGCAGTGCCGTATGCCAGGCGATCTCCTCGGGAGAATAACGCAGAAAATAGGCATCGGTCCATTGCGCCCAGACCCGATCGATTTGCGCCCGCGGCAATTCCGGCATCTTCTCGCGGGCGCTCGCCTGGGTGTCCCGGATCAATTCTTCTTGATCCACCGGGGTCTCCAGCCCCCGGCGCAGCGCGCGCTTGGTGCGCTCGTAGAATTCCTCGAAGAGCCGAGCCTTCCAGGCGTTCCACAACTTTGGATTGGTGCCGCGAACGTCGGCCACGGTGAGTACGTAAAGATAGTCGAGATGCGTCTGATCGCCGACGCGTTGCGCGAAGTCGCGGATCACCTCCGGATCGCTGATGTCTTTTTTCTGTGCAGTGATCGACAGGATCAGATGATTGCGCACCAGCCAGGCGACGAGGCGCGCCTCGTAACGGCCGAGCCCCTGTTCCAGGCAGAAGGCCTCGGCATCCACGGCACCGAGTTCCGAGTGATCCCCGCCGCGGCCTTTCGCAATGTCGTGGAACAGCGCGGCGAGGTAGGCGAGCTCCTGGCGCGGCAGGGACTGCATGATCTGGCTCATGGCCGGAAACTCATGATTGAATTTCTCGATCGCGAAGCGGCGCAGATTGCTCACCACGAACAGCGTATGCGCATCGACGGTGTAGGCGTGGAACAGGTCGTATTGCATGCGACCGACGACGCGGCCGAAGGCCGGTATATAACGCCCGAGCACGCCATACAGATTCATGCGCCGCAACTCATGGGTCACTCCCACGGGCGCGCAGAGGATCTCCATGAACAGCCGGTGATGACGCGGATTCTGGCGGAACTCCTCATCTATCAAGGGTACGTGAGTGCCGATGAGGCGGATCGTCTCGGCGCGCACGCCGTGCAGCTGCGGGTTTTGTTGCAGGAGCACGAACAGCTCGAGCAAGGCGGACGGATGGCGTGCAAACACCTCCGGGTTCGTCACTTCGAGGTAGTCGTTGCGGATCTGGAAACGGGCGTTGATCGGCAGCGGCGCCGCGCTCTGCGTGAGGATCGCCTCGCGAAACAGCTGCAGCAGCATTTCGTTGAGCAAACTCACGTCCATCACGGTGCGGTAGTATTTTTGCATCAGCTGCTCGACCGCGAGCGTGAAACTCGCGTCCTCGTAGCCGAATAATTTTGCGAGCTTGATCTGGTAATCGAACAGCAGCCGATCCTCGCGCCGCCCCGTGAGCACGTGCAGGCCGAAACGTACCTTCCAGAGGAATTTCTGGCCTGCCTTCAGTTTGCGCAGCTCCTCGCGCGTGAGGAATCCATGCGCGACCAGTTCATCCAAGGTCTCGGTGCCGAAGTGGCGCTTGGCGACCCAGCCGATGGTCTGCAGGTCGCGTAAGCCCCCGGGGCTCGACTTCACGTTTGGCTCGAGGTTGTAAGCCGTGTCGAAATAGCGGTGGTGACGATCGTTTTGTTCCTTGACCTTCGCCTCGAAGAAGTCCTGCGAGGACCAGAGCCGGTCCGGCGCGAGCGCGCGGCGCATGCCGGCGAACAAGGATTCGGGACCTGCGAGCAGACGGGCCTCGAACAGGGTCGTGGCGACGCCGATGTCGGCGAGGCTCTCGCTCTGACAGTCGTCGATCGAGCGCACGCTGTGACCCACTTCGAGCCCGATGTCCCAGAGCAGCGCGAGAAAGCGTTCGATGTCGGGCTGCCAATCCGACGAATCGCTCTTCGGCAGCAGCACCATGATGTCGATATCGGAGCAGGGGTGCAGTTCACCGCGGCCATAGCCGCCGACCGCGATCAAGGCGAGATCGCCGGCATAGCGGCCCGCATGACTTTTCCACGCCGCACGCAGGGCGATGTCGACGAGCCGTGCGCGATCGCGGACCAATTCCTCGATGTCCTCGTCGGCCGTGAAGCGTTCGCGCAGCAACTCCGTGCCGCGGTCCAGGACTTGACGAAAAACCGCCGGCGAGTAGCGGCTGGTCTCGAGAGCCTGCGGCGCAACGTTCAGATAGGCCCAGCCGGCCTCGGCTCCTAAGTCGACGCCACGGGCGTTCAAGAGGCTGCCGCGACGGCCGTCGTTTCGCCGTTGGCCCGGTTGCGCGTCCGAGCGGCGAGGTCGGCGGCGCTCAGGGTCAGCACCTCGTAGCCGTCGTGCGTCACCAGGATGGTGTGTTCCCACTGGGCCGACAAGGATTGATCCCGGGTCACCACGGTCCAACCGTCGGCGAGGAGTTTCACGTCGCGCCGCCCGGCATTGATCATCGGCTCGATCGTGAAGGTCATGCCTTCCACCAGCTCCATCCCGAGGTCGGGTCTGCCGTAGTGTAGGACTTGCGGGTCCTCGTGATAAATCCGCCCGATGCCGTGGCCGCAATACTCCCGCACGACCGAAAAGTTTTGGCTCTCGGTGAAGCTCTGAATCGCGTGTCCGATATCGCCGAGATGGGCGCCGGGCTTGACGGTGTGGATGCCGCGCCACATCGCCTCGAGGCAGGTTTCGCTCAAGCGGCGGGCGAGCACCGAGGGCGTGCCGGCGAAGTACATCCGGCTCGTGTCGCCGTGAAAACCGTCGCGAATCACCGTCACGTCGATGTTGACGATGTCGCCGTGCTTGAGCCGCTTGTCGCCGGGAATACCGTGGCAGACCACATTGTTCACCGACGTGCAGACCGTTTTCGGGAACCCACGGTAGCCCAGATTAGCCGGAATCGATTTGAGTTCGTCGACGATGAAGTCGTGGCAGAGCTTGTCCAATTCCTCGGTCGAGACCCCCGGCTGAACGAAGGGCTCGATCATGTCGAGCACGCTGGCCGCCAGACGCCCGGCGGCGCGCATTTTGTCCTGTTCCGCAGGCGTTTTGATCGTGACGTTCATCGAATACCGCCGGGTTTTGCTTCCAGATATCTTCATGGTATAAAGAGCGGCTTTTTTTAACAACCCCGCACGCGTGTCGTCACAATCGGCCGGGTGCCCGGCGCAGACCTCGATTTTTTGCCCACTTTGCGGCTTTTTCAGCCTCTGAGGGGTGGTTTTCGGGTCTTGTGGCGGGTTGCCGATTGGGATACGCGGAGGCTCAACCCAAACCGAAGGAGTTTTCTATGCCTAGCGTGTCGATGCGACAAATGCTGGAAGCCGGCGTCCATTTCGGGCACCAAACACGCTTCTGGAACCCGAAAATGGCCCCGTTCATTTTCGGCGAACGCAACAAAATCCACATCATCAACCTCGAGAAGACGCAGCCCCTCTATACGACCGCCGCGGCTTTCATCAAGGGCGTGGCTGCCGAGGGGGGCAAGATCCTGTTCGTCGGCACCAAGCGTTCGGCCCGCGATGCCGTGCAAAAAGAGGCCGCACGCTGCGGCATGCCCTACGTCAATCAGCGCTGGCTCGGCGGCATGTTGACCAATTTCAAGACGATCCGTCAGTCGATCAAGCGCTTGAACGAACTCGATGAAATGGCGCAGAGCGGCGCCCTCGACCGGCGCGGCAAGAAGGAGGCGCAGATGTTGCGCCGGGAAATGGACAAGCTCTTGCGCAGCCTCGGTGGAATCCGCGACATGACGGCGCTGCCCGATGCGTTGTTCGTGATCGACGTCGGTCATGAAGAAATCGCGATCCACGAGGCGCGTAAGCTCGGGATTCCCGTGGTTGCGGTGGTCGACACGAACTGCTCTCCCGACGGAATCGATTACGTGATTCCGGGCAACGATGATGCGATGCGGGCAATTCTGTTGTACGCCGGCGGTGTCGCCGACTCGGTGCTCGAGGGCAAGGCGTCGCTGCCGGAAGTGCCGGTCGGCGAGGACGAATTCGTCGAACTCGACGAGACGGGCAATCCGAAGAAGCATGCGGGCGGCGGTCGCCGTCCGCCCGCGCCCCAGCGCGGCAAGAAGCCCGCTCCGCGCCGCAAGGTGCCGGTGACGGTCATTCCGGGTGTCGCTGCCGTCGCGGCGGACGAAGTCGAGGTCGAAGTCGACGAAGTCGATGCCGTCGACGCTCCGCCCGCGGAAACGCGCCCGGCGAGCGCGCCGCGGCGCCGGCCGGCAGGACGTCGCGCGCCGGCGCGCGGCGCCTGATCCACTGCAGCCGCTCTGCGGGGTGGACCCTTCGAAACGAGAGGGCCCATCCCGCCTGTGTCTTCGGGTTCGCTCACGGGCGATCCCAACCAACTTTCACCGGGTGAATCGATATGACCATTACGGCCGATGCTGTCAAACAACTCCGCGAGCGTACGGGCGCGGGAATGATGGAGTGCAAGAAGGCGCTCGTCGAGACGAAGGGCGATCTGGACGCCGCCGCCGAACTGATGCGCAAAACCGGTCTCGCCAAGGCCGACAAGAAAGCCGCGCGCGTCGCCGCCGAGGGAACGATCGCGAGCGAGCGGGCGGGCCTCACGGCGGTGCTGGCCGAAGTCAATTGCGAGACCGACTTCGTCGCCCGCGGCGACGAGTTCTTGTCCTTTGCTCGCGTCACCGCGCGCGCCGCGCTTGAGCATGCCCCCGTCGACGTGCCGGCGCTGCTCGCCGTGGCGCACGGTGATGGCACCGTCGACGGATTGCGCCGCGTGCTCGTCGCGAAGATCGGTGAAAACATCTCGGTGCGACGATTTGCGGTCGTCACGGCGCCGACCGCGCTCGGCGTCTACCTGCATGGCGGCCGCATCGGCGCGCTGGTTGCACTCGAGGGTGGCGACGAAGCCTTGGCAAAGGATCTCGCGATGCACGTCGCCGCGGCCAATCCCGCCTACGTCGATGCCGCCGCGGTGCCTGCGGCCGTACTCGAGAAGGAGCGGGAGATTCTGTCCGAGCAGACCAAGGGCGAGAACAAGCCCCCGGAGATCATCGCCAAGATGGTCGAGGGCCGTTTGCGCAAGTATCTGGCGGAAATCACGCTAGTCGGTCAGCCTTTCGTCAAGGATCCGGACACGACCGTCGAAAAGCTCCTGAAGAAGGCAGGTGCCACCGTAACGCAATTCGTGCGCTACGAGGTCGGTGCCGGCATCGACAAGAAGCCGGACGACTTCGTCAAGGACGTCATGGACCAGGTCAAGGCATCGACCTAGCTATAGAGCCCTCGCTGGGCCGGGCGGTGCGGGTATAGTAGGACTCAAGATGACCACGAACACGATAGCGACGGCACGTTACAGCAGAATCTTGGTCAAACTGTCCGGCGAGGCGCTGCTGGGTGACGAGGATTACGGGATCGACCCGGCCATCCTCAAGCGCATCGCGGCGGAGATCCGGGAACTGACTCTCATGGGCGTGCAAGTCGCCGTCGTGATCGGCGGCGGAAATATATTCCGGGGCGCCGGTCTTGCGCGTGCGGGCATGGACCGCGTGACCGGTGATCACATGGGCATGCTCGCGACCGTGATCAACGCGCTCGCCATGCAAGACGCTCTCGAAGGTCTCGGCACCTACGCGCGGGTCATGTCGGCACTGCGGATCAACGAGGTTTGCGAGGATTACATCCGCCGGCGTGCGATCCGCCATCTCGAGAAGGGTCGTGTGGTGATTTTCGGCGCGGGCACGGGCAACCCGTTCTTCACGACCGATACGGCCGCGAGCCTGCGCGCGATCGAGATAGGCGCGGACATCCTCCTCAAGGCCACCAAGGTCAACGGCGTCTACGATTCCGATCCGGTCAAGAATCCAGACGCCAAGCGCTACACCCGCCTCACCTTCGACAAGGTGTTGAACGACCGCCTCAACGTCATGGATGCCACGGCGATCGTGATGTGCCGTGAGAACAAGCTCCCATTACAAATATTCAATCTCTTCAATGCGGGCGATTTGCTGCGTATCGTGCAAGGCGAGGACGTAGGTACGGTAGTTTCCGTCGACCCCTAACCAGAGGATCTCATGCTGAACGACATCAAGAAGGATGCCACCCTACGCATGCAGAAGTGCGTCTCGACGTTCAGGGACCAGCTGAAGAAGCTGCGCACGGGCCGGGCCCATACGAGCCTCATCGAACACATCAAGGTCGATTACTACGGTTCGGAGATGCCCCTGAACCAAGTCGCCAACATCGCCTCCGAAGACGCCCGCACCCTGACCGTGACTCCCTGGGAGAAGGCGATGGTGCCGATCATCGAGAAGGCCATCTATAAATCCGATCTCGGACTCACGCCGAATACTGCGGGCACGCTGATCCGCATCTCGATGCCGGCCCTGACCGAAGAGCGCCGGCGCGACATCACCAAGGTCGTACGTTCCGAGGCGGAGGGCGCGCGCGTTGCGGTGCGCAACGTCCGCCGCGAGGTCATGAACGAGCTCAAGGAGATGCTCAAGGAGAAGCTCATCGCGCAAGACGACGACCGTCGTGCGCAAGAAGAGATTCAAAAGCTGACCGACAAGCACGTCGCCGAAATCGACCAGGCGATGGCCGAGAAGGAAAAGGAACTGATGCAGGTCTGAGCCATGGCCGATTCGCCGCAGCATGTCGCGATCATCATGGACGGCAATGGCCGTTGGGCCCGTTCGCGCGGCCTGCCGCGGCCCGCGGGTCATCGAGCGAGCGTCAAGGTCGTGCGGCGGGTCGTGGAGGAATGCGCGAATCATGGCGTCCAGCTACTGACGCTGTTCGCCTTCAGCAGCGAAAATTGGCGGCGACCACCCAACGAAGTCGGCATGCTCATGAACCTGTTTCTCGATGTTCTGGTCCGCGAGATCGAGGATCTGCATCGCAGTGGCGTGCGCATGCGATTCATCGGCGATCGCGATTCGCTCGGCGCCGAACTTGCCGAACGCATGATCACCGCGGAGGCCCTGACCGAGCACAATACGGGCCTCTCTCTGCAGGTTGCGGTTGCCTATGGCGGCCGATGGGACATCGTCCAAGCCTGCCGCTCGCTTGCGGTCGACGCCGCCGCCGGCCGCATCGAGCCCGCGCTGATCGGAGATGCCGAGATCGAAGGGAGGCTCGCGCTGGCGGGTTTGCGCGACCCCGATTTGCTGATCCGCACCGGCGGCGAGCAGCGCATCAGCAATTTCCTGCTCTGGAATCTGGCCTATACGGAACTCTACTTCACGGAGGTTCTCTGGCCGGAGTTCTCATCGGCACACCTCGACGCAGCTTTCGCGCATTTCCTGTGCCGTGAGCGGCGTTACGGCAAGACCTCGGCACAGTTGGCCGCGCACAGCGATGCGTGAACCCGCCGCCGGTGTCTGACGAGTCCGCATGCTCAAGACGCGTGTGATCACGGGCGCCTTGCTCGGCCTGACGCTATTGGCGGCTCTGTTTCTGTTGCCGTCGCGCTGGGCGGTCGGCGGATTCGGAATCGTTTTTACGATCGGCGCCTGGGAATGGTCCGGTTTCGGTGGAATTCATGCTCCGATACCCAGAATTGCGTATACCCTCGCGGTCGTGCTGTTGCTCTGGCTCGCGTCGACGTTGCCGGCGAGCTCGCCGTACGCTCCGTGGGTGCTGCTGGCGGGCTGCGTCTGGTGGGGCGTGGCGTTCTTGTGGCTGTGCCTCGCGCCCGCGCGCCAACGGCCGGGCGTGACCTTGCTGTGCGGAATCCCGGTATTGGTGCCGGCGTTCCTGGCGCTCGCGAAGCTGCTCGAGGTCGGGCCGAGTTTCGCGACGGGCCCTGAGTTGGTGCTGTGGCTGCTGGTGCTCGTCACTGGCTCCGACATCGGCGCGTTTTTCGTCGGACGGCGCTTCGGTCGACTCAAACTTGCGCCCCGGGTCAGCCCGGCGAAGTCCTGGGAAGGCGCGGTGGGTGGGCTTGCCAGCGTGCTCGCGCTGGCGTGGGCAGGCGCGATCGTGTTCGGCCTCCCGACGCTCGCGAGCGTGGCATTTGGAGCTGCCGTGGGCATTATCTCGATCGTTGGCGACTTGACAGAAAGCATGTTCAAGCGCGCCGTGGGACTCAAAGACAGCGGCAACTTATTGCCGGGGCATGGGGGTATGTTGGATCGTATCGACAGTGTGACGGCGGCGGCGCCTTTATATGCCCTGGGGCTGTTCGGCTCCGGGTGGTTGGCATGAGCGCCCCGCTCGGGATTGCCGTTCTCGGCTCGACGGGCAGTATCGGTCGCAGCACGCTCGCCGTGATCGCCGCCCATCCGGAGCGCTTTCGCGTTACTTGTCTGGGCGCGAATCGCAGCTGGCAGGAGGTCGTCGACCAGGCGCGCGCTTTCCACCCCGACACGGTGGTCCTCGTCGACCCTTCTGCCGCCGCCGCGGCCCGCGAGGCACTGCGTGCCTGCGGTTCCTCGACCGTCGTAGAGAGCGGCGTCGCGGCCCTCGAAGCGGCGGTTTCCGCCGCGAACGTGCACATGGTCATGGCGGCGATCGTCGGCGCCGCCGGTTTGTTGCCGACGCTTGCGGCGGCACGCGCGGGCAAACGGGTGCTGCTCGCCAACAAGGAATCGCTGGTCATGACCGGCCATTTGTTGATGGAAGAGGTGCGTGCCGGGGGCGGCCAACTCATCCCGATCGACAGTGAGCACAACGCGATCTTCCAATGCATGCCCGCCGGTTATCTTCCCGGGCCCACGCCAGGCGGTGTGACCCGCGTGATCCTGACCGCCTCCGGGGGACCGTTCCGCACGACAGCGGCCGCGGACCTGCCGCAGATGACGCCGGATCAGGCTTGCGCCCATCCCAAATGGAAAATGGGCCGGAAGATCTCGGTCGATTCGGCCACGCTGATGAACAAGGGTCTCGAGGTCATCGAGGCGACCTTGCTGTTCGGCTTGCCGGAATCCCAGGTCGATGTCGTCGCGCATCCTCAGAGCATCGTGCATTCGCTCGTGCAATACGTCGACGGCTCCTTGCTCGCTCAACTCGGCGCTCCGGACATGCGTACGCCGATCGCACAGGCAATGGCGTGGCCGGACCGGATCAGTTCCGGTGTACAATCGCTGGATCTTGCCGTGATCGGCCAGTTGGACTTCGAGCCGCCCGACCATGGGCGTTTCCCGAGCGTCGAACTCGCGCGAGCCGCGGCGCGAGCCGGCGGGACCGCGCCTGCACTGCTGAATGCCGCCAACGAGGTGGCCGTGCAAGCGTTTCTCGAGCGGCGCTTGAACTTTACGGGCATCGCGGCGGTCATTGACCAGGTGTTGCAGCACGTTGATGCATGCCCCGTAAGGACTCTGGCTGATGTGTTGGAGGCGGATGCCACCGCGCGTCGATTCGCTGCTGCCTTGATCGAGCCCGCGCGTGGAGCATTCGCATGAAAATAGTGATCGACGTCGTCGCCTACCTGGTCGCGATCGGGATTCTCGTGGCCGTGCACGAGTTCGGCCATTATTGGGTCGCCAAGAAGCTCGGTTTCAAGGTCCTGCGCTTCAGCATCGGCTTCGGCAAGCCGCTGTGGATGCGCGTCGGTCCCGGCCCGGATCACACGGAATATTGTCTGGCGGCGATCCCCTTGGGCGGTTACGTCAAGCTGCTCGATGAGCGCGAGGGCCAGGTGCTGCCCTCGGAACTCGCGCGTTCCTTCACCCGCCGTCCCATTTCCCATCGAGTCGCGGTGCTGCTCGCCGGTCCGTTCATGAACTTCGTGTTCGCGATCGTCCTATACGCGATCTTCTCGATGCTCGGCACCGAAATCGCGCTGCCGGTCGTCGGCGACGTCCAAGTCGGCAGCCCCGCGGCGCTCGCGGGTCTCGAGCAAGGCGACACGATCGTGCAGGTCGGCGATCGCCCCGTCGGGGATACTGAGGAACTGCAGATCGCCTTGATCCGCCGCTTCACCGATGACGGCACGATTCCTCTGCAGGTGCGCCGCGGCGGCAGCGAGCGCAGCATGACCCTGCGGGTGAGCGGTGATCGTCGAACCCTGACCGAACCAGGCCGGCTATTGCCGGGTCTAGGGTTCGACCTGGCGAGTTGGCAGGCACCCACCCTGGTCGCGGCCGCTCCGGACGGCAGCGCCGGAGCGAAGGCGGGCATCAAACCGGGTGATCGGCTGATCGCGGTCGACGGCCGGGCGCTGCAGAACAGCCTTGCGTTCGTGAACACGGTCAGCGGCTCTCCGGGCCGAGACGTGGCGATCGACCTGGAACGCGGCGGCGAGCGTCTGCGCATCGAGGCGAACGTGCCCGCCGTAGAGGTCGAGGGCCGCACGATCGGCCGGCTCGGCATCACCTTGAAGGAGGGCGTGCGCACCTGGCCTCCGGGCGTCATCCAGATGCGGCGTTCGGGGCCCATCGGCGCGATTGCCGAGGGCGTCGACAAGACCTGGGAGATGTCCGCGCTGACCGTGGAGATGCTCTGGCGCGTCGTGATCGGCGAGGTCTCGGCCAAGAACATCAGCAGTTCGATCAGCATCGCCGAGTTCGCCGGTGACAGCGCCACGCTCGGCATCGGCGCCTTCTTGAGCTTTCTGGCCATCATCAGCGTGAGTCTGGGCGTCCTGAACTTGATGCCCGTGCCCCTGCTGGATGGCGGCCAGGTCGTCTATCAACTCGTCGAGGGCATCAAAGGGAGTCCGATGTCCGAGCGCGCGCAACTGTTCGGGCAGCAGCTCGGCATTGCCTTGCTCATGGTGCTCATGAGCCTCGCTTTCTATAACGATATCTCCAGACATTTGAACTGATGGGAAGTCATGACCAATCAAAATCTTAGGTTCGGCTAGCGTGGGGCTTGAATTTCGGCTTCTTGGCGTCGTAGCCCTTGCAGTCCAACCCTTGAGTCTCACGGCGGTCGCCCAAGAGACGTCAGCCGATCAGTTCACCGTCGGGGATATCCGCGTCGAGGGCCTGCAGCGCATCTCCGAGGGCACGGTATTCAATTATTTGCCGGTCAACATCGGCGACCATCTCGATGCGCAGCGCGTCGCCGAGGCGATGCGTGCCTTGTACGCGACCGGCTTCTTCCGCGACGTCGAGCTGCGCCGTGACGGCAATACGCTCCTGGTCGTCGTCGTCGAGCGCCCGTCGATCGCCAAGTTCGACATCAAGGGCAACAAGGACATCAAGACCGAGGATCTGACCAAGAGCCTGCGCAATGTCGGTCTCGCCACCGGCAAGATCTTCGACCGTTCCGTGCTCGACGAGGTCAAGCAGTACCTCACCGACCAATACTTCAGCCGCGGCAAGTACGCCGTGCGCATCGACACCAAGGTCACCGACCTGCCCGGCAACAAGGTCGACGTCACCGTCGACATCAAGGAAGGCAAGCGTGCCGTGATCCGCATGATCGACCTCGTCGGCAACAAGAGTTTCGACGAAAAGGACGTGTTGAATGCGCTCGAGCTGAAGACGCCGAACTGGCTCTCTTGGTACAAGCAAGATGATCGTTATTCGCGCGAATCCCTGACCGGCGACCTGGAAAAGATCCGCTCGTACTACATGGATCGCGGCTATGCGAATTTCCAGCTGGATTCGACCCAGGTGACGATCGCGCCCGAGAAAGACGACATGTTCATCACGGTGAACGTGACCGAGGGTGAGGTCTTCAAGGTGTCCGAGATCAAGCTCGCCGGGACGATGGTCGTGCCCGAGGAGGAGTTGCGCAAGCTCCTGCTGATCCACCCTGGGGACACCTTCTCGCGCAAGGCCGTCACGAACTCCCAGGAGCTCATGAGTTACCGGCTGGGTGCCGACGGCTATGCGTTCTCGAAAATCGATCCCGTCCCGACGGCCGACAACGAGAAGAAGACCGTCTCGATCACGTTCTTCATCGAGCCGGGTAACCGCGTCTACGTGCGGCACATCAATTTCAACAACGAAACCGCGATCAACGACGAGACCTTGCGACGGGAGATGCGCCAGCTCGAGGGCGGCTGGCTTTCGAATTCCGCGGTCGAGCGGTCCAAGGAGCGCATCCAGCGCCTGCCGTACGTGGAAAAGGTCGAGTTCGAAAACAAGCCGGTTGCGGGCAGCGCCGATCTCGTCGACGTAGACTACAACATCAAGGAAGGGCTGCCGGGCCAGTTCGGCGGCGGAATCGGCTACTCGGAAGCACAGAAATTCAGCTTGAACGGCAATTTCGTGCACAGCAACTTCATGGGCAGCGGCGAGCGTATCGCCCTCGAAGTCAACGCCGGCAAATACAGCAAGACTTATACGATCGCGAACACGGATCCCTACCTGACGATCGACCAGGTCTCGCGTACGACCTCGTTCACTTATCGCGACGTCACGCAGTTCGTCTCCTCCTCGTCCGTGTTCGGCACGAAACAGCTCACGCTCGCGCAGAGCTTCGCCTACCCGATCTCGGAGTATCAGGGCATCCAGCTCGGCGTCGCCGCCAACAAGAACGAACTCGTCACCTCGCAGGGCTACAGCTCGCAGCAGGCCGTCAACTGGGTGCGCAGCAACGGTTCTGGCTTCGAGCGTCAGATCGACGACACGAACGGCGACGGCTACATCAACTCGCTCGACACGCCTTACACGGTCTACGGCACGGACTTCTACACCTTCGAGTTCACCGGCGGCTGGTCGATGGATTCGCGCAATCGATACCAGTTCCCGGACCGCGGCATGCGCAACGCCTTGTCGTTCCGGTACGCGATTCCGGGCAGCGACGTGCGTTACTACGCACTCAACTACCAATTCGTGAAGTACCAGCCTCTGATCGGCAAGTGGCTGTTCTCCGATCAGTTCACGATCGATTATGCTTCCGCACTCGGACATACGACGGCCTTGCCGCCGTTCCTCAATTACTTCGCGGGCGGTCCGGACAGCGTGCGTGGCTATCGCGAGAGCACCCTCGGGCCGCGCGACAACATCGGCAACGGCCATCCCTACGGTGGCAATTTCCGTCTCGTGAACCGTTTCGAGCTGATCTTCCCCGTACCCGAGAAGTGGAAGAGCGCGGCGCGGGTAAGTTGGTTCTTCGACTTGGGCAACGTGTTCCAGACCGGCAACAATGTCAAATTCCTCGGGGTCGATGACACCACGCCGGTCGACTATCATTTCAGCTATAATCAGTTGAAGAAATCGACCGGGCTCGCCGTGCAGTGGCTTGCGCCCTTGGGTCTGTTCCGGTTCTCGTACGCGGTTCCGTTGAACGAATTCCCGGGCAACACCGTCCAGTTTGCCGACGAGACCGAGCGGTTCCAATTTTCTATCGGACAATCGTTTTGACCATCCTTATCTTCGAGGTCTCAGGGATCACTATGTCGACTCTCAAGCGTAACCTTGCTTTCCTGTTGCTCAGTTTCTGCGGCCTCGTCGCCGCGCAACAGGCGAGTGCCGAAAACAAGATCGGTGTCGTCAATTTCCAGAAACTTCTGGAAGACGCGCCGCAGACGAAGACGGCCATGGCCGCTCTCGAGACGGAATTCTCGCCGCGTCGGCGCGATTTGCTGACCATGCAAAACGAGCTCAAGGCGCGGGACGAAAAGCTGCAGCGTGAAGGCGCGGTAATGGCCGAGGCCGACCGTTCCAAAGCGGAGAAGTCCCTGCGCGACGAGCAGCGCGAATTTTCGCGCAAGGCCGGTGAGTTCCAGGACGACGCGTCGACCCGCCGCAACGAGGAGCTCGGCAAGGTGCAGCGCTACCTCGTGTCGGAGATCCAGGCCTACGCTGCTGCGCAAGGCTTCGATTTGGTGCTTGGCGACGGCGTGTTCTTCGCGAAGCCGCAATTGGACATCACCGCCCAGGTGCTGGCCGTGCTGCTCACCAAGCCCGCGACTTTGCCTGCGGCGCCGCCGGCCGGGGCGCCTGCCGGCGCGGCGCCGAAGCCCCCGGCTACGAAGTAGCGCGAGCGCCTGCCCGTGCAGGCCGACGGCTGCAGTCTCGGGGAACTGGCGGTCCGGTTCGGTCTCGAGCTGCATGGCGACCCGGACCTGCGCGTCAGCCGGGTCGCCACGCTGCATAATGCGGCTCCGGGCGGGATCAGCTTTTTCGCCAATCCGCGCTATCGCAAGCAATTGGAAGCGACTGCGGCGACCGCCGTGGTGATCTCGCCCGAGAATGCCGCCTGGTGCCCCGTCGCCGCACTGGTCGATGCGAATCCCTACCTCAGCTACGCGCGCATCGCCGCCGTGTTGCACCCGACGCCGCCGGCGCCTCCCGGGATTCACCCGAGCGCCGTGGTTGGCGCCGAAGCGCGCATCGACCCATCGGCGACCGTTGCCGCGCAGGCGGTGGTCGAGGACGGCGCAGAACTAGGGCCTCGGACGTTCGTGGGACCCGGCTGCATCGTCCAACGAGGATCGCGTATCGGCGCCGATTCTCGGCTCGTCGCGCGCGTGACGCTTTGTGCCGACAGCCAGCTCGGCGAACGCTGTATCCTGCATCCGGGCGTCGTCATCGGTGCCGACGGCTTCGGTTTCGCGATGGACCGTCGGACCTGGGTGAAGATCCCGCAGATCGGCGCGGTCCGGATCGGCAATGACGTGGAGATCGGCGCCAACACGACGATCGATTGCGGTGCCATCGAGGATACGGTGATCGAGAACGGAGTGAAGCTCGACAATCAGATCCAGATCGGCCACAACGTCACGATCGGCGAACATACGGCGATCGCATCCTGTACGGGTATCTCCGGCAGCACGACGATCGGCAAGCGCTGCATCATCGGCGGACTCGTGGGGATGGCGGGGCATCTGACCATAGCCGACGACGTGGTCATCACGGGGTTCAGCATGATCAGCGCCTCGATCCGGCGCGCCGGCAGTTACTCGAGCGGCATCCCGGCCGAGGAGACGAAGCTCTGGTGGAAGCGGGTCGCGCGATTTCGCAGGTTGGGCTCGGCCAAACCGAGCTTACAGGGCAGGAGTTTAAGGAGTGATGATGAGTGAGCCGATACGACTCGATATCGAAGCGATCATGCAGCAATTGCCGCATCGATATCCCTTCCTCATGGTCGACCGCGTGATCGATCTCGTGCCCGGCGAGCGCATCGTTGCCGTTAAGAACGTGACGTTCAATGAGCCCTATTTCACCGGCCATTTCCCGCACCGGCCGGTGATGCCGGGCGTGATGATCATCGAGGCGATCGCGCAAGCCTCGGGCATCCTCGCCTTCAAGACCGTCGGCTATGTGCCCACGGAAGAGACCCGCTTTTATTTCGTCGCAATCGACAAAGCGCGGTTCCGCAAGCCCGTCGAGCCCGGTGACCAACTGATCCTCACGGTCACGCTGTTGCGCTCCTTCAAGGGCATCTGGAAATTTCACGGCCTGGCGGAGGTCGACGGCGTCGAGGTGGCGTCCACCGAGATCATGGTGGCCCCCGAGACCAAGGCGCCGGCGAAGAAGGGAGAGGCAGGATGATCGATGCGCGTGCGGTGGTGGCGCCGTCGGCGGAGATTGCGGCGGACGTGGAAATAGGGCCATTCACGGTGATCGGCGCGGATGTGGTGATCGGCGCCGGCACCTGGGTGGGACCGCACGCGGTGATCAACGGTCCGACGCATATCGGCCGCGACAACAAGATCTTTCAGTTCGCCTCGCTGGGCGATGCGCCGCAGGACAAAAAGTACAAGGGCGAGCCGACGCGCCTCGAGATCGGTGATCGCAACGTGTTTCGCGAATTCGTCACCGTGAACCGCGGCACGACCCACGATCAGGGCGTGACCCGGATCGGCAGCGACAATCTGCTCATGGCTTACGCGCACGTCGCGCACGACTGTCTCCTCGGCGACAAGATCGTGATGTCCAATTGTGCGACCTTGGGTGGACACGTCGAAATCGGCGACTGGGTGATCATGGGCGGCTTGTCCGCGGTGCATCAACACACCAAAGTGGGTGCGCATTGTTTCATCGCGAACAATGCCGCGGTGACGCGTGACGTGCCGCCTTATGTGATGGCCGTCGGTCAGCCTGCCGAGCCGCACAGCGTGAATTCCGAAGGGCTCAAACGGCGCGCTTTCAGCGCGGAGCAGATCCTGAACATTCGTCGTGCCTACCGGCTGCTGTATCGCTCCGGCCTCAAACTCGACGCCGCCGTCGCGCAACTCGAGCAGATCGCGCTGGAACAAGCCGAGATCAAACCCTTCGTCGAATTCATCAAGCGAAGTTCGCGCAGCATCGTGCGCTAGCGGCGGGGCTAGGGATGGCTGTGCCACTGCGGATCGGTCTGGTCGCGGGCGAGGCCTCGGGCGACACCCTGGGCGCGCACTTGATCGAATCGCTGCGCCGCAGACGCCCCGACGCGCGCTTCTTTGGCGTCGCGGGACCGAAAATGCAGAGCGCCGGCTGCGAGGTTTGGGAACCGGCCGAGTCCCTCGCCGTGATGGGTTTATTCGAGATTTTGCGGGACCTGCCGCGACTCCTGCGCTTGCGAGCGCGGATCCGGTCCGAGTTCCTGGTCGCCCGCCCGGACGTTTTCGTCGGTATCGACGCGCCGGAGTTCAACCTCGGATTGGCCGCCTCTTTGCGCAGCGCCGGGATCCCCACGGTGCAATACGTCAGTCCACAAGTCTGGGCCTGGCGCCAGAGCCGGGTCCGCAGCATGCGCGACGCGGTGGATCTCGTGCTGTGCTTGTTGCCATTCGAGAAGCGCTTCTATGACGAACAGGGGCTCGCCGCCGAGTTCGTCGGTCATCCCCTCGCCGATGCGATTCCGCTCGAGGTGGATCGAGATGCCGCGCGTGCCGCTCTCGGCTTGCCGGCCGAGGCGCAGATCGTCGCGCTGCTGCCCGGCAGCCGCCGCGGTGAAGTGACGCGTCTCAGGGCGGACTTCGCCGCCACGGCGCGCTGGCTGAGGGTCGAGCGCCCGGCGCTCGAGTTCATTGCGCCGATGGCGAGCGCGGCGACCCGCGACCTCTTTGCCGAGGGCCTGGCGCGTTTCGCCCCCGAGGTCACGGTCAGATTGCTCGACGGCCGCGCACAAGTAGCGCTGATCGCCGCCGACGTCGTCTTGGTCGCATCCGGCACCGCAAGTCTCGAGGCTGCACTGTGCAAGAGACCGATGGTCGTGATTTACCGGTTTGGCGCCATCACGGCCTGGGCGCTACGGCGGTGGCGCTTGGTCAAATCGAAATTTTTCGCGCAACCGAATTTGCTTGCGGATCGGCTCGTCGTCAGCGAATATTTTCAGGAACAAATCGTCCCCGAGTCGATCGGAGCGGAGCTCTTGATGTGGCTGGATGAACCCACGCGACGACGGGAATTGACCCGAGAATTCACCCGTATCCATGAAGATCTGCGTCAGGGCGGCAGCGACAGTGCTGCGGACGCGATCTTGCGGCTGCTCGACTCGCGCATCCCATGACGCGCGTGCTGCGCATCGCGGGTGTCGATGAGGCTGGCCGCGGACCGCTCGCCGGGCCCGTCGTCGCCGCGGTCGTCGTCCTGCGCGCCGGCCAGCGCGTCGCGGGGGTCGCAGACTCCAAGATCCTCGATGCCGAGACCCGCTGCTGGCTGGCGCGCAGGATCCGCCGCAAGGCGCTCGGTTTCGGCATCGGTTGGGCCGATGCTGCCGAAATCGACAGCCTCGACATACTCCAGGCGACGCTCCTCGCGATGCGCCGGGCGGTGCTTGCGCTGTCGATGCGACCGGACGTCTTGTTGGTCGACGGCAATCGGCTGCCCTCCTTGACTGGCCTGGGAGTGAGCGGCGAGGCGCGGGCGATCGTGCGCGGCGATGCGACCGAGCACGTGATCGGAGCGGCTTCGATCCTCGCCAAGACCGCACGCGATGCTTACATGGAACGCGCGCATGCGCTGTATCCCGTCTACGACTTTGCGACACACAAGGGCTATCCCACGCCGCTGCACCGCCGCCGACTGCGGGAGTTTGGGCCCTGTCCCTTGCACCGGCGGTCCTTTGCACCGGTCGCCGAATGCTGTTCCGAGGGCGCGCCGTGAGCCAGTTCGTCCACTTGCGCCTGCATACCGAGTACTCCTTGGTGGACGGCATCGTGCGCATGCCTGAGTTGATGAGCGCCGTGGCTGGTGCCGGCATGCCCGCCGTGGCCCTGACCGATCAGAGCAACCTGTTCGCCATGGTCAAGTTCTATAAGGAGGCGCTCGCCGCCGGCGTCAAACCCTTGATCGGCGTCGATGCCTGGATCCGTGAGCCCGGCGAGCGCGCGCTCCCGGCGCGCATCGTGCTGCTGTGCCAGAATTTGACCGGTTATCGGCATCTCACCCAGCTGGTGACGCGCTCGTATCTCGAGGGCCAACATCATGGCAAGCCGATGTTCGAGCGGTCTTGGCTCGGTGCCGAAACGCTCGAAGGCTTGATCGTGCTGTCGGGCGGACCCGAGGGCGACATCGGCCGGGCGATCGCGCGCGGTCGCGAGGATGAGGCGACACGGTGCCTCGATGCCTGGCTCGAACTCTGCGGCGACCGGTTCTACATCGAGGTGCAGCGCACCGGACGCGCCGGCGAACTCGTGTACACCGAGGCCGCGCTCGATCTGGCCGATCTGCGCGGGATCGCCGCGCTCGCGACCAACGACGTGTGTTTCTTGAGCCGCTCCGATTTCGAGGCGCACGAGGCGCGCGTCTGCATCCACGATGGCGCCTTGCTCGCCGATCCGAGCCGCTTGCGGCGCTACTCCGAGGAGCAGTATCTCAAGTCGCCCGCGGAAATGGCGGAGCTGTTCGCCGATGCGCCGGCGCTGCTCGCCAATACGGTCGAAGTCGCCAAGCGCTGTTCGCTCGAGATCAAGCTCGGCGCCTCGATGTTGCCCGCGTACCCCGTGCCTCCGGGCAGCGATACGGAGCAGTTCCTGCGCGACGAGGCGAAAGATGGCCTCAGTGCGCGGCTCGCGGCGCCGCAGCTGCCGGGGTCGGTCGCACGCGTCCGCGCCGACTACGACAGCCGGCTCGAGCTCGAACTCGGCGTGATTTGCAGCATGGGTTTCGCAGGCTATTTCCTGATCGTCGCGGACTTCATCCGCTGGGCCCGCCAGAACGGCGTGCCGGTGGGGCCCGGCCGAGGTTCCGGCGCGGGTTCGCTGGTTGCCTATGTCCTCGGCATCACGGACTTGGATCCGATCGAACACGATCTGCTGTTCGAGCGGTTCTTGAATCCGGAGCGCGTTTCGATGCCCGATTTCGACGTCGACTTCTGCATGGAGGGTCGCGACCGCGTCATCGAGTACGTTGCGGGCAAGTACGGGCGCGAACGCGTCTCGCAAATCATCACCTACGGCACACTCGCCGCAAAGGCCGTCGTGCGCGACGTCGGCCGCGTACTCGGCCACAACTACGGCTATGTCGACAAGATCGCCAAGCTCATTCCTTTCGAAATAGGGATCACGCTCGACAAGGCGCTGGCGCAAGAAGAGGAACTGGCCCGCCTCTATGCGGCCGACGGCGACGTGCGCGAACTGATCGACCTCGCCCGCAGCCTGGAGGGTCTCGCGCGTAACGCCGGCACACATGCGGGCGGCGTCGTGATCGCCCCGTCGGTGCTGACGGATTTCACGCCCCTCTACTGCGAAGAGGGCAGCACGACGCCCGTCACGCAATTCGACAAGGACGACGTGGAGGCCGCGGGTCTCGTCAAGTTCGATTTTCTCGGCTTGCGCACCTTGACCATCATCGATTGGGCCGTGCGCGACATCAACGCGCAACGGGCGCTCGCCGGCGAGCCGCCGCTCGAGATCACGGCGCTGCCCATGGACGACGTGCAGACCTACCAGCTGCTCAAGAGCTGCCGCACCACGGCGGTATTCCAGCTCGAGTCGCGCGGTATGAAGGATCTGATTCGCCGCCTGCAACCGGATCGCTTCGGGGACATCGTCGCCTTGGTCGCCTTGTTCCGCCCCGGGCCGCTGCAGTCGGGCATGGTCGACGACTTCATCGCTCGCAAGCACGATACCAGCGGCTCGGCAATCGATTACCTGCACCCAGACCTCAAGCCCGTACTGGCTGCGACCTATGGCGTGATCCTCTATCAGGAACAGGTCATGCAGATCGCGCAGATCCTCGCCGGCTACACCTTGGGCGGCGCCGATCTGTTGCGTCGCGCGATGGGCAAGAAGAAGCCTGAGGAGATGGCCAAGCAGCGTTCGGTGTTCGTGAACGGTGCCGTCGCTCGCGGCGTGCGTGAGGCCCAAGCCACGACCATCTTCGACCTGATGGAAAAATTCGCGGGCTACGGCTTCAACAAGTCGCACTCCGCGGCCTATGCCTTGCTGTCCTATCAGACGGCCTGGCTCAAGGCGCATCACCCAGCCGCGTTCATGGCGGCGGTTTTGTCCTCCGATATGGACAAGACCGACAAGGTGGTCACCTTGATCGACGAATGCGCGAGCATGCAGCTAGAGGTGCGGCCGCCGGACGTCAACGAATCCGTCTACGCATTCAAGGTCGCGGGACCGGCGAGCATCCGTTACGGGCTCGGGGCGATCAAGGGTGTCGGCGCCTCGGCCGTCGAGGCGATCATCGCCGAGCGCAGCGCGCGGGGTCCTTTCGGCAGTCTCGCGGATCTGTGCCGGCGCATCGACCTCTCCAAGGTCAACCGGCGGGTGTTCGAAGCCATGATCCGGAGTGGCTGCCTCGACGCCCTGGGAGCAAACCGCGCGACCTTGAGCGCGGAGCTCGATCGCGCGATGCAGCTTGGTGAACAAAATTCCCTGGCCGAGAGCACGGGCCAGGATGATCTGTTCGGTTTGGCTGCGGCGCAGAGCGTCGTGTTGGCCACGGCCACGGCCATCCCGGATTGGACCGAGGCCGTGCGGCTGGGTTATGAACGCGAGACGCTGGGCTTGTTTCTGAGTGGCCATCCGATCACCCCCTACGAGCCGGACCTGAAGTTCCTCGTGAGCGCCCGCTTGGCCGACGTCGGTGGTCCCAAGCCCGCGCCCGCGCCCGAGGGAGGGCGCGCGTGGACGGGTGGCAAGCTCGCGACGGTTGCGGGGCTCGTACTGGAGATTCGCCGGCGTCCGAACCGGGTGATCTTGATACTCGACGACCGCAGCGGTCGGCTCGAGGTGAGTCTCTTCGAGGAGATGTTTCAGCAATACCGGGAGTTGATCGTCAAGGACGCTATCCTCGTGATCGATGGCAGTCTGCGCTTCGACGATTTCCTCGAGGCCTGGCGCCTGCAGGCGAAGGCGGTGCTCGATATCGACAAGGCGCGTGAACGCTATGCGCGGCGCTTGTGGTTGCGCTGGCCGGCCGAATTCGATGGTCCGCAGGGCATGAACCGTTTCGAGGAGCTCCTGAAGCCCTACCTTCGCGGTCCCTGCGGCGTGAGCGTCGCCGTGGCGCGTCCCGGCTACACCGGCAAATTGAACCTGCCCGACGCCTGGTCGGTCCGTCCTACCCGGGAACTGCTCGACCGGCTCACGGCTCTCGTCGGGCGCGACGGGTGGTATTTGGTGTATGGTCCGCGCAGCGATGTTAAAGGTGAGGAAACGTCTTCATGGCGATGAGTTTTCTGGAATTCGAGCAGCCGATCGCGGAGCTGGAGGCGAAAATCGAGGAACTGAAGTTCCTAGGGACTGACGCCAGTGTCAATATTTCTGAGGAAATCAAACGCTTACAAGTCAAGAGCCGGGCGCTCACGACGAGTATCTTCGCCAACCTGACGCCCTGGCAGATCACGCAGCTTGCCCGCCACCCGCAGCGGCCCTACACGCTCGACTATGTCTCGATGATCTTTACCGACTGGCAGGAATTGCACGGAGATCGCATGTATAGCGACGACTTGGCCATCGTCGGCGGCCTGGCGCGGATCGAGGGCATCCCGGTCATGCTGATCGGTCAGCAGAAGGGTCGAGATACCAAGGAGCGCGTGCGCCGCAACTATGGGATGCCCAAACCCGAGGGCTATCGCAAGGCGCTGCGCCTGATGAAAATGGCGGAACGCTTCCGCATCCCGATCATCACCTTGATCGATACGCCGGGCGCATATCCCGGCATCGGCTCGGAGGAGCGGGGACAGAGCGAGGCGATCGCCCGCAACCTGTTCGAGATGTCGAGCCTTGCCGCGCCCGTGCTGTCGGTCGTGATCGGCGAGGGCGGCTCCGGCGGCGCACTCGCGATCGGGGTCTGCGACCGGCTCGTGATGCTGCAATTCAGCGTTTATTCTGTGATCTCCCCCGAGAGCTGTGCCTCGATTCTCTGGAAGAGCACCGACAAAAAAGAGATCGCCGCGGACGCGATGGGCGGCACGGCGGAACGCCTCAAGAAGCTTGGCCTCGTCGATGAAGTGCTGAAGGAGCCGCATGGCGGCGCCCACCGCGATCCACAAGCCATGGGAGCGACCGTGAAGGAAAGCATCCTCAAGCACTTGACCGAGCTGCGCGGCCTGCCGGTCACACAGCTGCTCGATGCGCGCCAGGCGCGCCTGCGCTCTTTCGGCGCTTTCCGCAGCGGCTAGGCGCTCGCTTCCCCTAGGCGCTCCGTCGGCTAGCGAACGGTCGTCGCCGGCCCGCCGGTGCATACTGTTGCCCATGTCGCTGACCCATGCATTCGTTCTGATCGTTTTAGTGGGGTTCTTTTTGCTGCTCGCCCCAGCGGCCGTCTACGTGTTTGCCAGGTGCTTCACCGGCCGTGGATGGACCTTCATGGACTTCAATCGCGAAGCCGGTTCTTAAGGTCGGCGTCCTCGCTGGCAGCGGCCCGGCGATCGGGTACCATGCGCGGCACGGTATCCCTATGAACAACAGTTTACTCGGGCGCCTCCTGCCGCAGCGGTGGCTGGAGAGCCTGACGCTCGCACCAACGGATTTATTGCGTGATCGAGTCTACCGGCGGCTATGGTCGTCGATCTTGATCTCCTCGTTCGGCGGCCAGGTGACCCTGCTCGCGCTGCCCTTGACCGCGGCGGTGTTGCTGCGCGCGACGCCGACGCAGATGGGTCAGTTGACGGCGACCGAGATCGCCCCCTTCGTCCTGTTCTCCCTGCCCTCGGGTGTTTGGCTCGATCGCGTGCGCAAGCTGCCGGTCTACGTACTCGGCGAGTTGACGCTCGCCTGCACGGTTCTGACCGTGCCGCTGGCCTGGTGGTATGGATGGCTGTCGATGACCTGGCTCTATGTCACGGCCTTCGTGATCGGCTCGGTCAATACGACCGCGGGCAGCGCTGCGCAAATCGTGTTGACGCAAATCGTTCCGCGCGAGCGCCTGGTCGAGGCGCACGCGAAGAATGCGCTCGCCTCATCGACTGCCGAAGTGTCCGGTCCAGGCGCGGCAGGCGCTCTGATCAAGGTCGCCGGTGCCCCGATGGCCTTGCTCGCCGACGCCATACTGTTGCTGACGTCGGCGTCGATCTTGCGCGGCATCGCCGTGCACGAGACCCCGGCGGCGCGGAACGCGCCTTTTTGGCCCGCAATGCGAGCAGGCTTGAATTTCGTCCGTGGCAACGCGCTGCTCGTGGCGATGGCGAGCTGCGTCGGGGTGTGGCAGATGTGCAATCAAGCTGCGATGGTCGTGCAGATCTTGTTCGCGACGCGTCAGCTCGGTTTGAGCGAGCGCGCCGTGGGCTTGAGCTATGTCGGTCTTGGGGTGGGTACGATCGCCGCGAGCGTGATCGGGTCGCGGGTCGTGCGCCGCCTCGGTGCGGGTATGACCTTGACCCTGGGTTTCGCGATCACGGGTGTGGGATGGCTGCTGCTGGCCGTGGCGCCCGCAAATCGGCTGGGTATCCTCGCCTACGTGACCATGCTGCTGCTGTTCGGTCTGGGCGCGGTGTTCCTTACGATCAACTTCCTGGCCTTGCGTCAATCCGTGACGCCGGCGCCGATGCTCGGTCGCATGACCAGCACGATGCGCTGGCTGACCCTGCTGCCCTCGGGACCCGGCGCCCTCCTGGGCGGTTGGTTGGGTCAGCATTTCGGTTTGCGTTGGGCCTTGGCATTCGGCGGACTGACCGCGCTGATGCTCGCCGCCGTGGCCTCGCGGCTGCCCGTGATTCGCAACGTCCGGACGCTGCCGACGCTGCAGGCGGAAGCCATTACGCCCTATGCCTTGGAGCCACCGTGAGACCGTGGACGGCGAGGGGACGACGGGTGCGGGCATGGGGCGGCGGGGTGCGGGCTGGGCGGCGGGGCTCGGGCGGGGTAAAATCACAGCCTCTCGATTGTTTCAAAGAGGTTCATCATGCTGCTGCAATCGTTGAAGCGCTGGACGCTGGCGCTGGCTGCCCTGTCTGGTCTCGCCGCACTGCTCGCAGCGCATGCGGGCGAGCGTCAGATTTATCCCTCCCCCGACGTCGCGCAGGCTGACGTGAAAGCGGCGCTGATGTCGGCGGCGGTGACGCACAAGCGTGTCATCCTGGATTTCGGTGGTAACTGGTGCCCGGATTGCCAGGCCTTGGATATCTATTTCCACGACGATGCGAACAAACCGCTACTCGAAGCAAACTACATCCTCGTGCACGTCAATATCGGCGAACGCGACCGCAATCTCGACATCGCCAAGACCTACGACATTCCTATCGACAAGGGCGTGCCGGCGCTGGCGGTGCTGGGTTCTGACGGCAAGCTCATTTACAGCCAGCGCACCGGCGAATTCGAGGCGATGCGTCACATGCAATCGAGCAGCGTGACCGAGTTCTTGCGACAGTGGAAACCCGCGACCTAGCAGCCTCGGCGCCTCTACACCGCGCGCAAGGCCTCCTCGAGGTCGGCGATCAGGTCGGTGGCATCTTCGATGCCTACCGAAATGCGAATCAAGGCATCGGTCACGCCGAGTCGGTCGCGCGTCGCCTTTGGGACGCCCGAGTGGGTCGTACTCGCGGGATGCGACATCAGCGACTCCGTGCCGCCAAGGCTCACCGCGAGCTTGATGACCTGTAGCGCATCGAGCAGCCGAAACGCCTCGGCTTCACCGCCCTTGACCGAGAAGCCGAAGGTTGAGCCCGGACTCTCGCACTGCCGCTCGAACACCGCGCGGCCGGGATCGTCCGCCGCGAGAAAGCCGAGATAATTGACCGAAGCGACTTTCTCGTGCGTACGCAAATAGTCGGCGACTAGCGCGGCATTGCTCGCCGCCTTGTGCATGCGCAAGGACATGGTCTCCATCGAGCGCATGATCATCCAGGCGGTGTTCGGATCAAGTTGGGTGCCGAGCGCACCGCGCAGCCGCTTGATCGGGGCGACCATGTCGCGCGCGCCCGTGACGCCGCCGGCGACGAGATCCGAATGGCCGCCGACGTACTTGGTCAGTGAGTACATCGCGATATCCGCGCCCTGCTGCAGCGGCTGCTGGAACACCGGCCCGAGAAAAGTATTATCGACCGCGACCGGCGGTCGACCGCCGGATTGCGCGCCGCCGATGCGCGCCGAGACCGTGCGTAACAGCGATAGATCGACGAGGCTGTTGGTCGGATTCGCGGGCGTCTCGGCGAGTATCAGGCAGACGCGTCCGCCGTTTTCGGCGGCAAGCGCCAGTGCGCGATCGGCCGCTACGTCGACCGCCGCGGCCTCACACCCGCGCGTGAACCCCACGGCGCGCACCCCGAAGGCGGGCAGCGTCTTTTCGATCAGGGTTTCCGTTCCGCCGTAGAGTGGCTGGCTGATCAAGAGTACGTCCCCCGGCCGCACATAGGCCCACAGCGTCGTCGAGATCGCCGCCATGCCGCTCGAAAACACCGCAGCCATTTCCGCTTCGTCCCAGAGGGCGAGGCGGTCCTCGAGTACCTCGAGGTTCGGGTTGTTGAACCGTGAATAGACCAATCCCGCGGTCTGACCAGCGCCGAGTTCGCGCCGTCCGGAACTGAAGTCGAAGAAATCTTTGCCGTCCTGGGCACTCTTGAACACGAACGTCGAGGTGAGGAAGATCGGCGGCTTCAGCGAGCCTTCCGACAAAGTCGGGTCGTAGCCATAACCCATCATCAGCGTTTCGGGTTTTAGCAAGCGCTTGCCGATCCGGCGCTTGTGATAGCTGTCGTAGCTCATGGGTGCTCCAACGAATGCGTAGCGCCGCATGATACGCCACGGGCGAGAAAACCCGCGAAGCGTTCCAGTTCCGCCGCCAGTTCCCGCCGAAACAACCGGCTCTTCGGCAGGGCGCGCGGCCGATAGCCGAACTGCGCTTGCAGGCGGCCATCGTTCACCGCGAGATTGCCCCAGCCGATGACCCGGTCGCGCCACAGCAAGGGCAGGGCGTAGTAGCCGAGGCGGCGACGGCTCGAGGGGGTATAGGCCTCGAAACGGTAGGGCCAACCCCAGAATGCCTCGAAGCGACGCCGGTCCCAGACCACCGGATCGAATGGCGCGAGCAGCCGCACGGTCGCGGCCGCGCTGTCGAGTGAATAATCCCCCGGCCGCTCCGACGCTGGCCAGAACCATGGCGTGCCGCCGAGCGTCGCATGGTTCAACCACTGTTTCGCGCGTGCGCGCACCCGCGAGAGTTCGCTGCGCAACTGCGGTGCGGCGTAACCGAGTTTGCCGACCAAGTGCGTGAGGCTGGAGGCGGGCAGCGGCGCATACAGAGCAACGACCAGCTGCACGAGTGCTTCGGCTTGCGACTGCGCGTCGAGCGCTGCCGCGGTGGCCGTGCCGTTCGCGGCCGAGCCCGGCGCGTGCGCTCGCTCTGGAGCAGGCGCTCGCTCCGTCGCGCGGGGCGTGTACACGCGGATTCCGTCGACGCGCCGCGCGACCCGCAGCAACCCGCCGTAATGCAGCCGTTCCAACATCTGGGTGGTCGCGCGCGATTGGCCACCCCAATAGTTCTCGACCCGACCGAGACTGAATCGCGCGGCAACCGTGCGCGGGTGGATTTCGCCGTGCTCGCTCGCAAACGCCAGCATCGCTGCCACTTGTTCCGACGTGCCCGTGACCGGGCGCGCCGTCGCAGGCCGTGGATGCAGCAGCGACACCAGCCGCTGCGGCAAAAAACCGTAATTCACGAAGTGATCCTCATCGATGGCCAGAGACTGGTAGCGCCTGTCGAGGTCCCCCTCGCGGTAGTTCTTGACCCGGTGTCGCAGGATCAAGTCCTGCGCCCTCGCCGGTGCGCGGATCGGGTCCGCTTGGACGAAACCTAGGCGTTCGATCGCGCGCCGCAGCGTCGTCGGCGCGAACAGCGAACGGGCGATCGCATAGGTTCGCAAGCTTGCGATGCTGAGCACACGCGTCGACCGTCGTTGCGTTTCTTCACACAGCTTTGCATCCCGGCCGGTCCTTTCGCCGCGGTCGGCGCTTACACTTTCTTTCGTGTTCAATCCGTGGAACTCCGTGGGAGATTACCGCCATGAGTCGATTGAAGTTTTTCGCCGCGCTACCACTCGTCGCGACGCTCGCCGGCGTCACGGTCGGCGAGATCGTGTTTACCGGCATCTCGGTCGCCGACGACACGCCGCCGCCGAGCCAGAACCCCGATACGCCACCGTCTCTAGGCCGGCATCATAACAATCCCGCCTGGACTTACTGCAAAGCCCAAGCCGACGACAAGAAACTGGAACGGGGCGAGGCCCGCCGGGAATTCATGAAGCAATGCGTGAATTCCAACAAGGACGCCCCCGCGGCAACGCCCGCGACTTGAGCGCGGCGGTGCGCGAGCGGCTGCCATCCCGGATGGCCCGCCGGCCGGCGGCATGGCTTACCATGCGCGCGTATGAGCTTCTCGCCCAGCGACTTGACGAAGGTATTGGAGAGCCATCTGCCGCTCGAGGCCGAGGGCCTGGTGCTCGCACTGAGCGGCGGTGTCGACTCGGGTGCCTTGCTCGCCGCGCTCGTCCAACTGCGCGACGCCGGTCGCGGTCGCCAACTGCCACTGCGTGCCGTCCACGTCGATCACGGGCTACAAGCGGCGGCCGCGGAGTTTCGTGATGTCTGCCGCAGGCAATGCGAGTTGCTCGACGTGCCGCTCAAGGTCTTGGTCGCGCACGTCGTCAAACCCGCGGGTGCGTCGATCGAGGCGGCGGCACGCGATGTGCGCTATGCGGCGCTCGCTGCGGATCTCGGACCCGGAGAATGCTTGCTCACCGCGCATCACGGCGACGATCAGGCCGAGACCGTGCTGCTCCAGGCTTTGCGCGGGGCCGGCATCAAGGGCTTGGCGAGCATGCCGCTGCGCCGGTCTTGGGGCCGAGGTTGGCATTTACGGCCGCTGCTCGCGTGGCGCCGTGCCGATCTTCGAGCCTATGTCGCGACGCTCGGCCTGGCGACGGTCAGCGACCCCATGAATGGCGACGGTCGCTTCGATCGTGTGTACCTGCGGCGCGACCTCTGGCCGCTGATCGAAGCCCGCTGGCCGGGCGCGTCATCGGCCCTCGCGCGTACGGCTGCGCACGCCGCGGAGGCGCAGGAACTGCTCGACGCGATCGCCGATGCGGATCTCGTCTCCTTGCGCGACGGTGAAGCCTTGCGCCTGCCGCGGCTGCGCGCACTCGCGCCGGCGCGGCGGATCAATGCCGTGCGTCGCTGGTTGCGCGAACGCACCGCGACGCTGCCGCCGACGGCCCGCCTCATCGAGGCGTTGCGCCAGATGCTCGAAGCCGACGGCCACCAGGCGCCCGCGATCGTCTGGGACGCCTACGCCTTGCGCCGCTACCGCGAGCGGATTTTTCAGGGCGTGGCCGAGCCGCCGCGATTGGATGCAGCGCAAGCTTGGCCGTGGCGCGCGCAGGCGACGCTCGAGCTCGGTTCCGGACTCGGGTCCTTACGCGCGGTGCACCGGCCCGGCGGACTCGCGCTTGCCCGGCTGCCGGACACATTGAGCGTGCGCGCGCGCGCGGGCGGTGAAGTGCTCAAGCCCGCAAAGCGGGCGGCGACACGCAGCGTGCAGCATCTTTGTCAGGACCTCGGCGTTCTGCCGTGGATGCGCGATGCCCTGCCGTTCATTTGCAGCGGCGGCGAGTTGCTCGGAATCGGCGATTTGTGGTTGGACGCGCGCTGGTGCGTGCGTGCGGGCGAGCCCGGATTGGCGTTTCAGTGGGAGGGTGCGCCGAATTTCGTCTGACTCGATTGTCGCAAGGTCCGTATTCTGCTACTCTGAATTCCCGTCGAATTCTCGTATTTCCATCTTGTATTCCTGAGGGGCTCTTCGTTCGCGACAGCCCTCTGCGCAAGAAGGAGTGCGCACGTATTTTTCATAATCGGCGGTGACCATCATGACTCGATTCGTATTCGTCACCGGCGGTGTCGTATCTTCGCTAGGCAAGGGCATCGCGTCGGCATCGCTGGGGGCAATTCTCGAGGCGCGCGGGCTCAAGATCAGCATGGTCAAGCTCGACCCTTACATCAACGTCGATCCGGGCACGATGAGCCCGTTCCAGCACGGTGAGGTGTTCGTCACCGCCGACGGCACCGAAACCGATCTCGATCTGGGGCACTACGAGCGCTTCGTGCGCACGACGACGGGCCGCAACAGTAATTTCACGACCGGGCGCATCTACGAGCGCGTGATCGCCAAGGAGCGTCGTGGTGACTACCTGGGCGCCACGGTCCAGGTCATTCCGCACATCACCGACGAGATCAAATACCGCATCCGCATGGGCGCCGGCAATTCCGACGTCTGCATGGTCGAGATCGGCGGCACGGTCGGCGACATCGAGTCCCTGCCGTTTCTCGAGGCCATACGCCAGATGGGCGTGGAACTCGGCCGTAATCACGTGCTCTACATGCATTTGACGCTCGTACCGGTGGTCGGCGGCTCGGGTGAGATCAAGACCAAGCCCACCCAGCACTCCGTGAAGGAACTGCGCGGCATCGGTATTCAGCCCGACATTCTCCTGTGCCGCTGCCAGGAGGCGCTGCCGGACGAGCAACGCCGCAAGATCGCCCTGTTCACCAACGTCGAGGAGCGGGCGGTGATATCGGCGGTCGATTCGGACGATATCTACAAGATTCCGATGCTGCTGCACGAACAGGATCTCGACGATATCGTCGTCGACAAGCTGCGCCTCGACGTGCCGCCGACGGACCTGTCCGATTGGCGGGCGGTGGTCGCGGCCAAACAGAACCCCGAGGCGGTCGTCGACATCGGCATGGTGGGAAAGTACGTGCAGGTCCGCGATTCGTATATTTCCTTGAACGAATCGCTGATGCACGGCGGGATCAAGACCCGAACGCGCGTCAACATCCACTACCTCGAGTCCGAGGACATCGAACGCTCAGGCCCCGGCGCGCTGCAGAACATGGACGCGATTCTCGTCCCCGGTGGATTCGGCGACCGCGGCATCGAGGGCAAGATCCAGGCGATCCGCTATGCGCGTGAAAATCGCATTCCCTACCTCGGCATCTGTCTCGGGATGCAATTGGCGATCATCGAATACGCGCGCAACGTGCTGAGCCTCGCCGGGGCGAACAGTACCGAGTTCGATCGCGCGACGAATCACCCCGTGATCGCCTTGATCACCGAATGGCAGGACCTCGCGCGCGGTCAGCAGGTGCGCGACGAGCGGTCGAATCTCGGCGGCAGCATGCGCCTCGGCGCGCAGGAGTCGCGACTCGTCCCCGGTTCGCTCGCGAACGCGGTCTACGGCAAGGAGTCGATCTTCGAGCGGCATCGGCACCGCTATGAATTCAACAACAACTATCTCGAGGAACTTCGGAGCGCAGGCTTGGCGTTCTCCGGTTTCTCGGCCGACGGCCTCGTCGAGTTCATCGAATTGCCGACACATCCCTGGTTCATGGCGAGCCAGTTCCACCCGGAGTTCACCTCGACCCCGCGCGACGGCCATCCCCTGTTCACCGGCTTCATTCGCGCCGCCCGCGAGTACCGGGCATCGCTGCGGCCGGGTCGCGCGACGGCCTGAGGCGAACGGCAACCGGCATGCAACTCGCGTCTTTCGAGGTCGGCATCGACCGTCCGCTGTTCCTGATCGCGGGCCCGTGTGTGATCGAGAGCGAGGAACTCGTGCTCGAGGTGGCGGGCCGGCTGCGCGAGCTCACCGCGCGTCTGGGCGTGCCGTTCATCTTCAAGGCTTCGTTCGACAAGGCGAACCGCTCATCGCGCGCGAGTTTTCGCGGTCCCGGCATCGAGGCCGGACTCAAGGCGCTCGCGCGGGTGCGCGAGGAGATCGGCGTGCCCGTACTCACCGACGTCCACGAGGACACGCCCCTCGCCGAGGTTGCGAGCGTCGTCGACGTGCTGCAGACGCCCGCTTTTCTCTGCCGGCAGACTAATTTCATCGTCGCAGCCGCGAGTCAGGGCAAGCCCGTGAACATCAAGAAGGGACAGTTTCTTTCCCCTTGGGAAATGCGCAACGTCGTCGACAAAGCGCGCTCCACCGGCAACGCCCAGATCATGGTTTGCGAGCGCGGGTTCTCCTTCGGCTACAACAACCTGGTCTCCGACATGCGCTCCCTCGCCGTGATGCGTGAGACCGGTTGCCCGGTCGTGTTCGACGCGACGCACTCCGTGCAGCTACCCGGCGGCCGGGGAGACTCATCCGGCGGTCAGCGCGAATTCGTGCCGGTATTGGCGCGCGCGGCGGTCGCGGCGGGGGTCGCCGGCATCTTTATGGAAACCCATCCGGATCCGGCGCGTGCCTTGTCCGACGGTCCCAACGCGTGGCCCTTGCCGCGCATGGAGGCCTTGCTCACCACGCTCGTCGCACTCGATCGGGCGGTCAAACAACAAGCGTTCGAGGAGTCCCTGTTATGAGTCGTATCGTCGACATTCGCGGCCGCGAAATCATCGATTCCCGCGGCAATCCCACGGTCGAAGCCGACATCCTCCTGGAGTCCGGCGTGGTCGGTCGCGCGGCCGTCCCTTCGGGCGCTTCGACCGGTTCACGCGAGGCCGTGGAATTGCGTGACGGCGATCCGCAGCGGTACGGCGGCAAGGGCGTGCTCACCGCCGTGGCTAACATCAACGGACCGATCCGCGAATTGGTGGTGGGCAGCGATCCCGAGGATCAAGGCGCACTCGATGCGAAACTGACCGCCGCCGACGGCACCGACAACAAGTCTCGTCTCGGCGCAAATGCCCTCCTCGCCGTCTCGCTCGCGACCGCGCATGCCGCGGCCCGTCAGCGCAAGTTGCCGCTCTATCGCTATCTTCAAGGTCTGGGCGGTGGACACGGTGCGCTGACCATGCCGGTGCCGATGATGAACATCATCAACGGCGGCGCGCACGCCGACAACAGCGTCGACATCCAGGAATTCATGATCTTGCCCATCGGTGCACCCAGCTTCGCCGAGGCCTTGCGCTATGGTGCCGAGGTCTTCCACGCGCTCAAGAAAGTGCTCCATGCCAAGGGGCTGAACACAGCCGTGGGCGACGAAGGCGGCTTCGCCCCCGATCTGCCGTCGAACGAAGCGGCGCTGACGACGATCCTCGAGGCGATCGAGAAGGCCGGCTACCGTGCCGGCAAGGATATCTATCTCGGACTCGACGTGGCGAGCACGGAGTTCTATCACGACGGCGTATACGATCTCGCCTCCGAAGGGCGCAAATTCAGTGCGGGTGAATTCGCCGATTATCTCGCCGGCCTCGTCGCCAAATACCCCATCGTGACGATCGAGGATGGGATGAGTGAGGGCGACTGGGCGGGCTGGGCGATCTTGAGCGATAAGCTCGGCAAGACCGTGCAGCTGGTCGGCGACGATCTGTTCGTCACCAATACCAAGATCTTCGCCGAGGGCATCGCCAAGAACATCGCCAATGCGATCTTGATCAAGCCGAATCAAATAGGCACCTTGAGCGAGACGCTCGCCGCGATCCGCATGGCGAGCGAGGCCCGCTATGCCGCGGTCGTCTCGCATCGCTCGGGCGAAACGGAAGATGCAACGATCGCGGACATCGCCGTCGGTACGACGGCGACCCAGATCAAGACCGGCTCCTTGTCGCGCTCGGACCGCATTGCCAAGTACAACCAGCTGCTGCGCATCGAAGCGGAGCTGGGCGCCGCTGCGCGCTACGCCGGCGCGGCCGCGCTATCGGTACCTATTTCTTAAGAATTCGTGCTAAGCTACTGTACTTATGAGAGTTTTCGCTACCATTCTGGGGCTCTGTCTGGTCTTGCTGCAATATCGTTTGTGGCTGTCGGATCAGGGTCTGCGCGAAGTCACTCGCTTGCACGTGGCGATCGAGGCGCAGGCTGAGGCGAATCGCACCCAGACCGAGCGCAATCGGCAACTCGGCGCCGAGGTCGCCAATCTCAAGGTAGGGCGGACGGCGCTCGAGGAGCGCGCGCGCAGCGAACTCGGCATGGTCGGTAATAACGAAACCTTCTACCAAATCGTGACGCCCGCGAGCATCCAGCCGCAGTCGGCACCGGCGATCGTCACCGCCCGCGCGCAATGAGTCCGCCCCGTCCAGCGACCCCTGTCTGGGCGATCGTGCCCGCGGCGGGGCGCGGCGAGCGCTTCACGGGCGCCTCTGCCGATGCGCCGCCGAAGCAATATGCCAACTTGCTGGGCGCCAGCATCCTCGAACGCACACTGCGTCGCTTGTTGGCCGAGCCGCGTCTGCAATCGGTCGTCGTAGTCCTCGCGCCCGGTGATCCGCACTGGCCCGGTGTCGCCGCGCGTCTGCAGGGCGCGTCGCTGCGGACCGCGATCGGCGGCGCAAGCCGCCAAGATTCCGTGCTGAGCGGGATCGAGTCGCTTGCGGAGCTCGCCGCCGCCGAGGATTTCGTGCTGGTTCACGATGCGGCGCGACCCTGCCTGACGGCCGCCGAGATCGGCGCGCTGCTCGCGGCGCTGGACGAAGGCGCCGAGGGTGCGGTGCTCGGCGCGCCGCTCGTCGACACGATCAAGCGCGAAAGCGAAGGGCGCGTCGCCACGACGGTCGATCGGCAAGGTTTATGGCGCGCACTCACGCCGCAGGTGTTTCGTTACGCGGAGTTGCGTCGTGCCCTGCTCGAGGCGCGCGCCGCAGGCATCGCCGTGACCGACGAGGCACAGGCCATGGAGCGGCTCGGCGCGACGCCGGCACTCGTCGCCGGCTCGGCGTTCAACATCAAGATCACGCGGCGCGAGGACCTTGCGGCCGCTGCGAAAATATTGCGCACGGAGAGTGTCGGCAGCATGCGTATTGGTCACGGTTTCGACGTCCACGCCTTCGGGCCGGGCGATCACGTCATCCTCGGCGGTCTCTCGCTTCCGCATAGCCACGGCGTCGTCGCGCATTCGGACGGTGACGTGATCATTCACGCGCTTTGCGATGCGATTCTTGGCGCCCTCGGCCTGGGGGACATCGGCCGGCATTTTCCCGACACCGATCCGCAGTGGCGCGGCGCCGATAGCCGGGTCTTTTTGCGCGAAGTCGCCGCGAAGATGCGCGCCGCGGGTTGGCAACTCGCCAATGCGGACGTGACCGTGCTCGCCGAAGCGCCACGCATCGCCAAACACCGACTCGCGATGGCCGCATTGCTGGCTGCGGATCTTGGTGCCGATGCCGATCGGGTGAACATCAAGGCTACGACGACCGAGAAACTCGGCAGCATCGGTCGCGGCGAGGGTCTCGCCGCCATGGCCGCCGTGCTGCTCGAGCCCTAGGCTCGCAGCAGCACGTAGACCGCCCCCGTGCCGCCGTCGATCGCCTTCGCCGAGGTGAAGGCGAGCACGTCGTAATGGCGGCGCAGCCAGAGATCGACCGCCGATTTGAGCACGGCGCCGCGATCGCCCGAACGCATGCCCTTGCCGTGAATGACGCGCACACAACGCGCGCCTTGCGCCTTGCTCGCGTCGAGGAAGTCGGCGAGCAGCACGCGCGCCCGCGCCTGATTCAAACCGTGCAAATCCAGTTCGCCATCGACCGGCACGAGGCCGCGGCGCAGTCTGCGCACGACTTGATCGCGCACGCCCGGGCGGTGAAAGGCAAGACTTTGTTCGGACGTCACGTGCGCGTCGACGAGCGGCATTTCGGCCTCTAGATCGATCACCGCCGAGGCGCGGCTGCGCCGCGGGCGCGCTCGGGCCGGCGCCGGCGGCGTGCGTGCGGAAGGCGTGTGTGCGAGTGGCCGCACGTCGCGCACGGCGGCGCGAAACGCGAGACGGTCCGCATCCATGCCGGCGCCCGGCGCCGGGTCGGCACGGGAAGCCGCGGTGTTTGCCGCGCCTCGACGGTTCGCGGGGGCAGTTTTTCCGGCGCGTCTCTTGACCATGGTTGCGGGCTGCCTTGGGCTTACGAGGGTTGAGGCCTTCCAGTATAGTCTGCAGGGCGCCACCCGCCATCCATAGTGCCAGCTCAATATCGCGTGAAAATACTAGTTTCGAATGACGACGGTTACCGCGCGCCCGGCTTGTCGGCGCTGCGCCTCGCGATGCAGCCCCTCGGTGCCGTGACGGTCGTCGCTCCGGAGCGCAATCGCAGCGGGGCGAGCAACTCGCTGACGCTCGATGTTCCGCTGCGCGCCTGGGGTTACGACAAGGACGCCTATTTCGTCAACGGCACACCGACCGATTGCGTACACCTTGCGGTCTCCGGCCTGTTCGACTTCGAACACGACATGGTCGTCTCCGGTGTCAACGATGGCGCGAATCTCGGCGACGATACGCTGTACTCGGGCACGGTCGCCGCAGCCGTCGAGGGGCGCTTCCTCGGCCTGCCGGCGATTGCCGTCTCCCTGTGTGTCGAGGACGGGAGTCCGCGCAATTTTGCAGCTGCGGCGCGCGTTGCGGCCGACCTCGTCGAGAGGCTCGCGCGCAGCCCCTTGCAAGGCTCGATGATCTTGAACGTGAACGTGCCGGACTTGCCGGATGGCGAGTTGCGCGGAATCCGGGTGACCCGGCTCGGCAGCCGTCATCGCAGCAAGCCCATCGTCCGTTCCCACGACCCGCGCGGCCGGGACGTGTACTGGGTCGGCTCCGCGGGCGAAGGCCAGGATGCCGGACCGGGGACGGATTTCGACGCGGTCGCCGCGGGCTATGCCTCGGTCACGCCGCTGCAAATCGATCTGACGCGCCATGCGGCACTGCCCGAAATCGAGCGCTGGTTGCTGGTGTGAGCAGCTACGTCCAAGGCTCGCGACTCAGCGGTATCGGCATGACCTCGGCGCGAACGCGCGAGCGGCTCGTACAGCGACTGCAAGACCAAGGCATCCTCGACGAACGTGTGCTCGACCGGATTCGCTCGGTGCCGCGGCATTTGTTCATGGACGAGGCACTCGCGACGCGAGCCTACGAGGACACGGCCTTGCCGATCGGGTTCGGTCAGACGATTTCCCAACCCTATATCGTTGCGCGCATGACCGAGCAGCTGCTCACGGCGGGTCCCGTGCGCCGCGTACTCGAGGTGGGGACGGGTTGCGGCTATCAAACCGCGGTGCTTGCACCCTTGGTCGAGGAAATCTACAGCGTCGAGCGGATCGCGGCTCTCTTGGGCAGAGCACGGCGGACCTTGCGCGAGTTGAAGATCCGCAACGCCAATTTCCGCCATGCCGACGGCAACATCGGCTGGGCGGCGCGCGCGCCCTTCGATGGTATTCTCGTCACGGCCGCGCCGCATGCCGTGCCGAGCGCACTGTTCGAGCAGCTCGCGCTCGGCGGCCGACTCATCGCGCCGGTGGGTCCCGAGGGACGCCAGGAACTGATTCGTTATACGAAGACCGAAAAGCGGGTCGAGAGAGAGTCCTTGGGTCCGGTGAGCTTCGTTCCCTTGCTATCGGGATTGCAGCGGTAGCGGACCGGTCGCGTTGCGATTTGCCGCCGGCACGCTGATTTTATTCGCCGCCACCTGGCTCGCCGGCTGCGCGACTCCGGAGAGCGCAGAACCCCCGATCTATACGGTACGCCCCCAGGACACGCTCTACAGCATTGCTTGGCGTCATGATCTCGACTATCACGACCTTGCCCGTTGGAACCACATTGGACCAGATTTTAGGATCAGTGTCGGCCAGCGTCTCTTGCTGGCTCCACCGGGAGGCTCGGCGACGGTCAGCGCGCCTGCAACGCGTGGCGCGGCTGCGACGGGTGGTCGCGCGGCCCAGGCTCAGGGCGCGACAGCGGGCAATGGCGCGTCGCTCGGTAGTGACGCTGCGCCGGGCGGGCGCGAAATTCCCCGCAATTCACACCCCTCGGCCGGCGCCAATGCGCGCGCCCTCGAGGGCATCGCGATCCCGCACCTGACCTGGGTTTGGCCGACGGAACGCAGCGTGGCGCCGCGACCGGTGCAGAGCGGCGGGATCTTGTTCCAGGGTCACCTCGGTCAGGACGTGCGCGCCGCCGCCGCGGGCCGCGTCGTCTACACCGGCAGCGGCATACGCGGCTACGGGCAGTTGATCATCTTGAAGCACGGCGATGTGTTGCTTTCCGCCTACGCGTACAACCGCGACGTGCTGGTCCGGGAAGGCGAGGAAGTGAGCGCCGGCGAGTCGATCGCCCATATGGGAGAGGGCGCACACCAGAACCCGGCGCTCTACTTCGAGATTCGCGTCAACGGCAAGCCGATCGATCCTCTCCCCTTCTTGATGGGCAAGAAGTGAGTTCTTGCGGCCCCCGCATGACTGTGGTTTACTGCTCGACGTCCGCAGAGAGGTCATTTGCGGGGCGCAGAAACATCGCACAGGAGCTGACGGGGGATTAGAAAGCCAACAAGATCAAGAAGAATAATTATAAAACTCCAGGTCGCCAGCATTCGTATCTGTCAAGTATTGGCGACCGAGATCCGATCTTCGATTCCTGTACGGTGCAGTACGCGCCTCGCTATTTTCTCGAGCTGCCTCATAGCAACAACACCGCAGCGACCCGTCTCTGTTCCGCCACAAGCACATTGAACGTGCGGCAGGCCGCACCCGTATCCATGACCTCGAAGCCGACGTGCGCACGCAAGAAAAGCGCGCCGAACGCGGCGTCGGGAAAATGCTGGCGCGGACCCGTGCCGAGCAGCACGAGTTCGGGCTCGAAGGCGAGCACGCGTTCACTCAAGGCCGCCGATAAATCAACCAGGGAGAGAATCGCGGGTTCCGCCCGTACCATGCTTGCGCTCACGAGCACGGTGGTCTGAAAGCATTGCTCGCCGATGCGTACTTCGCCGGGCGTGTAGCCGCGAATGACCTGAGTGCCCGAAGTTCCGTCCCGAGTGAGCCGCATACGCCTAAGATACTCAATCTCTTGCTGGGGCGCCGCTTGTCCATCGTCTATATTCGTTTTCCGCTCGACGTGCTAGATACTCGTCCGCAAGACCGTCCGCGCGAGCCCTTGCTCGAACGCCTGCTCGCGTGTGCCACGGCGGCGGTGACTTGCGAGGATTGGCGGGAGGATGCGTGGCAGCTTCTGCAGCCGGTGGGGTCGCGTGCATGCTCCCGGCCCGCGGCAGGTCCTGCGGCCGTGTTTGCGGCGCACGGACCCTCGCGCGAGGGTTACGCCTGTGTGGCCAGTGCCGTGCACTACGTCGCCGGCATGAGCAACGTCCACTTACCGCCGGGCGGTTTGCTGCGGCTCGGCGCAGCGGAGGCGGACGCATTGACGCGGGACTTCGCGCGAGTCTTCGCCGAGGCTGAGCCGCGTCTGATCGCAGGTCGTGATGGCTCGCTCGCCTGCCTGTTCGCTCGCGCTATCGATGCCGTCATGCGCGATCCGGAGGACGTGCTCGGCTGCGACATCGGCCTCTACCTCCCGCAGGGACCGGACGGACCACGGCTGCGACGACTCATGAGCGAGATCGAGATGTGGTTGTTCGAGCACCCCGTGAACCTTGCCCGGGCGGCCCGCCGAGAACCACCGGTCACCGGTTTGTGGCTGTGGGATGGCGGACCCACGTTCGCCGGCTTGCCGCCGCTCCCGGCGTGGGTGTCCGGCCGCGACGCGTTGTTCTCGGCATGGTCGGACGAGCGCGTCGCAAGCGAGCAAGGCGCCGGCTCCGGCCTGATCCTTGCCGAAGCCTCTCCCGGTACGCCGGCATGGCGCGGGTTCGAGTCAGGGCGGCTGGTCCGTCTCTTGTCGGACTTGCGCTCGGGGAAGTTCACGCGCCTCGAATTGTCGGCAGGCCAGCGTCGCTATAGTCTCGGCGCTCAGTGGCGGTGGCGCTTCTGGCGCCGTTCGCGTCCTTGGTGGGAGTGCTTCGCATGAGTTTGCCGCAGATCCGCCGGCGCCGGGAGGGTGCCGCCGCAGCCGCCTTCGGAGCGGCGCTGCATCCCGTCGTGCGGCGCGTCTATGGCGCGCGCGGGGTGAACTGCGATGCTGAACTCGATCTCTCGTTGCAGCACTTACTGCCGGTGACTTCGCTCGCGGGCGTCGATGCGGCCGCCTGCCTGCTTGCCGAACACCGCACGCATGGGCGAGTGCTCGTCGTCGGGGATTTCGATGCGGACGGTGCGACCAGCAGTGCGCTCGTCGTCCGGGCGCTGCGCACCGTGGGATTCCAGCACGTCGATTTCTTAGTGCCCAATCGCTTTAATTTCGGCTATGGCCTGACGCCGGAAATCGTCGCCCTTGCGGCCGAGCGCCGGCCGAGTTTGATCGTGACGGTCGACAATGGCGTGTCCAGCATCGAGGGGGCCGACGCGGCGCGGGCGCTCGGCATCGCCTTGCTCGTCACCGACCATCATCTGCCGGGGGCGGTCCTGCCGAACGCCGCGGTGATCGTCAATCCTAACCTGCCCGGCTCCAGGTTCGGCAGTCCGAACCTTGCCGGTGTCGGGGTCGCGTTCTACGTGATCGTGGCGCTCGCGCGCCAACTCGCGCTGCCCGATTTCAAGGCCGCCGATTTGCTCGACTTGGTCGCCCTGGGCACGGTCGCCGACGTCGTGCCCTTGGACCGCAACAATCGCATCCTCGTCGAGCACGGCTTGCGGCGCATTCGCGCCGGACGCTGCGTGCCCGGCATTCGCGCCTTGCTCGAGCAGGCCGGCAAACGGCTCGACCAACTCACCGCCGCCGATCTCGCGTTCACGGTAGGACCCCGCCTCAATGCCGCTGGTCGCCTCACGGACATGAGCATCGGGATCGCCTGTCTCCTCACCGACGACGTCGCGGAGGCGGCCCGTCTCGCCGCACAACTGTCGCGACTCAACGAGGAGCGCCGCGAGATCGAGCAGCGCATGCAGCTCGAAGCGATCACGATCGCGGCTGAAGCGCGGACCGTCGCCGACGGCGGCGAAGCCTTGGGGCTTTGCCTGTTCGACGAAACCTGGCACCAAGGCGTGATCGGACTCGTGGCCGGTCGCATCAAGGACCGGATGCACCGACCGGTCATCGCCTTCGCCCGCGCGGAGGACGGGAGCCTGCGCGGCTCCGCGCGCTCGATCGCGGGCGTCCACATCCGCGATGCGCTCGACAGCGTCGCCGTGCGCCACCCGGGCTTGATCGAGAAGTTCGGCGGCCACGCAATGGCCGCGGGCCTGAGTCTGCGCTACGAGAATCTCGACCCGTTTCGGGCGGCGTTCGCGGCCGAAATCGCGCATCGAGCCGATCGGGAAGCCCTGACCGGCGTCGTTCTCTCCGATGGCGAACTCGAGCACGCCGAACTCTCGCTGGAGACGGCACGCGCGCTGCGCGCGGCCGGCCCCTGGGGCCAGTCGTTCCCGGAGCCGGTTTTCGACGGGGTGTTCCGCGTGCAGGACCTACGTATCGTCGGCGGACGCCATCTCAAGCTCGCTCTGCGGACCGACACCGGCGGCGAAGCAATCGATGCAATCGCGTTCGGCTACATCGGTGGCGTCGCCGAGGATGCGAGCCTGCGGACCGGCTCGCGGGTGCACCTCGCCTACCGCCTCGAGGTGAACGAATGGAACGGCAATGCCCGAGTGCAGCTCAACTGCCAGCATCTGCGGCCGCTGGCGTAGCCGGCGCGAAGTCTGGATCCTTGGCGAGTACGAACGAGGGCAGCAGCGTCGTCAGCGCCGCGTAGACCAGCAACGCGCCGTAGAGCGTGTCGCTGATGTGGAAGCGCTCGCGCAGGATCGTCGCCAGCACCAACGTAAAGATCAGCGTCGGGGTCAGTGCGGTCGCGACGCGCAGGCTGGCGCCGGCGGTCTCACCCCGGATGAAGCGCCGCTGGCACCACACGAGCCCGACCCGTAGCGGCAGAAGCATTGCCGTCAGCAGCAATCCCTCGCGTAGCGCCGCCCACTGCAAGGCGGCGGACGGCACGCCCATGCCGGCCGAAAAGAAATAAAAAGGAATGAAGAACGAGGCGAACAGCTGAATCGCGCGCAGATTCTCCGGGGAGGCGAGTCCGGGCATGCGCTTGCGCAGCAGGCGTGCGATGAAGCCGGCGAGGAACGCGCCGACCAGAAAATGCACACCGATTTCATCGGTGAGGTATGCAGCCAGCAAGCCGACCATGACCAGCAGAGAAAATTCGGAACCCGGGGCATACGGGACCACCAACCGGCCGAGCAAGCCGAACAACACGGGAATCCCCAGAACCATGGCCAGAATCGCGAGCGAGGACACCTCGAGGTGGGCCGCCGAGTCCGATTGCAGCACGACGAACAAGACGACGAGCGCGAGAATCTCGGCGCCGATCGCCTTGATCGTCACCCAGTAGCGCTCGTCCGCATCGAGGCCGAGGCGCGCAAGCGACTCGAGGATGAAGCCCGTCGAAGGAGTCAACAGGGCTAGCGCGAGCAACAGCGCGGTGTCCGCGGCAAAGCCGAAATAACGTTCCGCGAGCCAGCTTGCCCCCGCCAGGATCAATCCGCTCGACGCGAGATGCGCGAGCAGCGGCCATCGGCCGCGTTTCAAACTTTGCATGTCGACCTCGAGGCCGGCGAACAGGAACAGCGAGGAGATGCCGAGAGTGGCGAGCAAAATCAAGGTCGAGTCGTGATATTCAGGTCCCAGGATCCAGGCGGCCACCATGCCGAGAGCGAAGCTGGACAGCGGCGCGGGCAGCCGAAAGCGCTGCAGCGCGCGCGGAATCACGATCAAGCCGAAGATCAGTCCGAGGTAGGCGAGATTGCTGGTAAGCGACAGCGTGCTCGGCAGAGACCAGCCCGTAGGAAGGGTCAGCGTATTCGGCATCGGATCAGCCTTCTGCTCGGCGCGGGAGACCGCTACAATTTCGCGCCGCCACACAATCGAGTCGGCACCACAAGACTACCCCGGGGAGCATCTAGATGGCGAATTCTTACATCCTGTACGGCTGGCAGGGATCCGGCTCGCAGGTCGTGCAGGTGGCGCTCGAGGAGATTGGCGTGCCGTACGAGCGCGTCTGGGTCGCGCGTGAACCGCAGGATCTGGCGCGTTTCCGGGAATTGAACCCCACGGGCCGGGTACCCGCGCTGCGCCTGCCCGATGGCGGCATCGTGTTCGAATCCGCGGCCATCCTCATCCACCTCGCCGCCGCGCATCCGGCGGCGCGGCTTGCGCCGCCCCCGGGCACGAGCGGGCATGCCCGTTTTTTGCAATGGATGGTCTATTTGTCGGCTAACGTTTATGAGAGCGTGCTGCGAATTTACTATGCGGACCGGTATTCGAGCCGCGGGTCCGCGGATGCCGAGGCAATCGGTGCACAGGCGACCGCCGATTATCATGGGCATCTCGATCTGATCGGCGGAGCGCTCGATCCTTACGTGCTCGGCGCCGACTATTCGATTGCGGATGCCTACCTGCACATGCTCGCCGGATGGTGCCCCGGCGAACTTGCACGACTGCATGGGCGCCTGCCGCGCCTCGCCGCCCAGGCTGCGCTGCTCGCCGCGCGTCCCGCGTTCCTCAAGGTTGCAGCCGACCACGCCGCCTGAAGCGGCCAAACTGCGTCCTGGTTCACACTCTCGCCGCCAAGGCCAGGCGGCGAACAAAAAAGTGAGGCTTGTCCTTGCGACCGGTACGCGGCGCTTTGCTATTTCGGACCCAATGAATATCCGTTCGAAGGTCATTGCCCTCGTCGCGTCCTTGTTCGCCGTCCTGATCGCGATCGAAATCCTAATTCAAGAACGCGTCTTCATACCGAGTTTCGAGCAACTCGAGAACGCACAGGCGGCTACGTCGATGCGCCGGATCCGGTACGCGCTGAACCGCCGGATGGAGGACCTGCAAAACAACGACCAGGAATGGTCGAATTGGGCCGAACTCTACCAATACATGCAGGATTTCAATCCCGCCTTCATCGCGACCTATTCGACGAGCCAGGCGATGGCACCGCTCAAGAGCAACGTCCTATTGCTGGTCGACATGCAGGGCCACTATGTCTTTTCGGTCGCGCGCGACTGGGCCACGGGAGAGCCGCTCGAGATCGAACTCGCCGCTCGGCCGGGTCTTCCGGCCGATTTCCCCTGGCGCGCTGCTCTCGCGGCTGGTAGGCCCGTGTGCGGACTGGTGCGCACTTCGCACGGCATCATGATGCTGGCGGGTGCGCCGATCTTCGACGGTTCGGCTCACGGTACACCCCGGGGCATGACGATCATGGGTCGGCTGCTGACGCGCGAGCAACTCCAAGCGATCGGCACCGAGGCGCAAGCCGACGTGACGATGCTGCCGGCGGCAGTGGCTGCGACGCAGGAAGCCAATGTCGTCGCGACCGCCTCGATGACCGAAGTCTTCGGGACCTTCCCCGACGTTTACGGCAAACCGGTCATGAGCTTGCGCATCGATGTCCCGCGCACCATCACGGCACGCGGTTATGCGACCGTGCGCTACTCGGTCTGGTATCTGATCGGCGCGGCCGTCACGGTGCTCGTGCTGGTGCTCGTGGTCTTGGAGCGCGTCGTGCTCGAACCGATCGCGCGCGTCACGCGCCATGCCGTGACGGTCGGCGAGGGCGATGACTTGACGGCGCGGCTGGCTGCAAACGGGTCGGACGAGATCGCGCAATTGTCGCGTGAGTTCGATCGCATGGTGCAAAGCGTGGCCGAGTCGCGGCGCCAGTATTTGGAACAGTCGTATCAGGCCGGCAGCGCCGAACTCGCCAAGGGCGTACTGCATAATCTCGGCAATGCGATGACCCCGATCGAGGTGCGCCTCTCCCTGCTGGCGGCACGGCTGCGGACGGCGCCGCACGCCGACGTGCGCTGGGCCGCAGCGGAATTGTCGGCGAATCCCAGCGCTGCCGGCGGTGGCGATCCGGGTGCGGGTGAGCGCGACGCCGCTACCGCACGACGTCGCACCGACCTCTTGAGTTTCGTCGAACTCGGTTGCCGCGAGATCGTGGTTGCAATGCAGGGCGCCCAAGAAGATATCGCCGTGATGCAGCGCCAGACCGAAATCATGCGAACAGCCCTGGCCGAACAATTGCCGGGCCGCGACCTGCATGGACGACGCGAGCAGGTCATGCTGCCCGAACTCATCGCGCAGTCGGTCGAGAGCCTCTCCGACGACTGTCGGCAGCGAGTCGTCGTCGAAATCGATCGATCGCTGCGGGAAATCGGTCCCGTGCCGGTGGCCGGTACGGCGCTGCGCCTGATCCTGCAAAACCTGATCATCAATGCGGCGGATATGGTTCGGGACGCCGGCCGCGAGCAGGGCATTGTCCGGTTTTGGGGTGAAATCCGCGTCGAACAGGGCGTCCCGCAACTGTGCTTGCATTGCCGGGACGACGGCGTCGAGCGCGGCTTGGTGGCGGACTCGGAAACGGCGCCGCAGGGCGCGGCGCCGCGGGGCGCGTCGCATCAAGGTATGGGCTTGCACTGGTGCGCGAACGCGCTGCGTTCCCTGGGCGGCAGGATGTGGGCGGCGAGCGAAGGTCCGGGAAGCGGCGCCACGATGCACGTCGTGCTGCCCATGAATGGTCGTGAAACCCTCGAAACCGAGAGTCATTGAATAGGAGAGATGCGCATGGACGAAAGCAGCCGGGAGCCAATCCGCGTTTTGATTGCCGATGACGAGGCGGCGCTGCGAGATGCCTATCGCCAGATACTCGTGGCGCCCGACCGCGTCGGTGGTGAGACGAGTCTCGCCGAGCTGCGTGCACGGCTGATGCCCGCGGCCGGCGGCGGCGCCGCGAAGAACGCGCCGCCCAAGCGGCGCTTCGATGCCACCTTTTGCGACGGCGGCGAGGCGGCCGTCGCCGCCGTGCGCGAGGCTCTCGCGGCCGGCAGACCGTACGCCGTGGCATTCATCGATATGCGCATGCCGCCCGGACCCGACGGTGTCTGGACGGCCGGTCGCATCCGCGAACTCGATCCAGCGATCGAGATCGTGATTTGTACCGCTTATTCCGACGTCGAGGCGGGCGAGATCGCCGGCCTCGTGCCGCCGGAGGAGAAACTCTCCTATCTGCAGAAGCCGTTTCACCCCGGCGAGATCCGGCAAATGGCGGTGTCGCTCGCGAGCAAATGGCGCGCCGAGCATCGTATAATCCGGCTCGCCTACTTCGATGCGCTCACCGGCTTGCCGAACCGCGAGCAATTGCGCAACCGCATGACCAGCGCGATCGCGGCGGCGGATCCGAGCCGTCAGTCCTTGGCCTTGCTCTATCTCGACTTCGATAATTTCAAACGAGTCAACGATACGCTGGGCCATGCGGCCGGTGACCAGCTGCTTTGTCTGGCCGCTGCGACCATGCGCAATTCCTTGCGCAGCGGCGATGTCATTTCCGCGGACGTGCCGCCCGAGGGCCGCGTCCGCCACATCGCGCGCCTCGGCGGCGACGAGTTCATCATCATTTTGCCCGATCTGCAGTCGGTCGAGCATGCCGGCAGCGTCGCCGAGCGGCTCATCGCCGACCTGAAGCAGCCGGTGCGGCTCGACAAGCATTCGCTCGTCATCACCCCGAGCATCGGCATCGCCGTCTACCCGCGCGACGGCGCGGACGCGGAGAGCCTGCTGCGCCACGCCGACCTAGCGATGTATTTCGCGAAGCGCTCCGCGCCGGGGTCGTTTCAGTTCTTCGATGCCGAGATGCACGAGGTCGCATTCCGACGATTCGCGATCGAGGAGAAGCTGCGCGGCGCGCTCGAACGCGGGGAATTCTCATTGCACTATCAGCCGCAGTTCGACGTCGTCAGCGGCAAGATCGCGGGCATGGAGGCGCTGCTGCGCTGGAACAATCCCGAACTGGGTTCAGTGCCCCCGGCTGCCTTCATCCCCGTCGCCGAGGAAACCGGCCTGATTTTGCCGATCGGCGAGTGGGTGTTGCGCAATGCCTGTTTGCAAGCCAAGGCCTGGCGAGAGGCGGCAGTGCCGCCGGTGCGCATGGCGGTCAACGTCTCCGGACAACAGCTGGTGCTGAAGGAATTCCCCGACCTCGTGGCCTCGGTCATCGCCGACACCGGCATCGAACCGGAGTTGCTGGAGCTCGAGATCACGGAATCGGTGGTCATGAAGGACGAGGCCGCGGCGGAGCGGGCGTTCGCGCAACTCAAGCGCCTCGGCGTCGGGCTCGCCATCGACGATTTCGGCACCGGCTACTCGAGCTTCGGTCGGCTGCGCAACTTCTCGGTCAACCGGCTCAAGATCGATCGCTCGTTCATGACGAGTTTGGTCGAATGCAACGACGATCAAGCGATCGCCAAGGCGCTGATTTCGATGTCGCGCTCCTTGCGGATCAGTGTGACCGCCGAGGGCGTCGAGAATTTTCCGCAGCTTGCATTCCTGCAGGAGCAGGCGTGCGACGAGGCTCAAGGTTACCTGTTGAGCTATCCCTTGCCGCCCGCCGATGCACTCGCGCTGATGAAGCGCGCCGCCGAACTTGCCGACACCGGCCGCACGGCGCGTCTGCGCGCGATCGTCTCGTAGGATCTGCGGCTCAGATCGGTTCTTCGAGAGACTTGGCAAGCGGTGTGAAAGTCTCGGGGCCCGCCTCGGTCATGTGCCAGCAATCCTCGAGTCGCACGCCGAATTCGCCCGGTACGTAGAGGCCGGGCTCGTCCGAGAAGCACATGCCCGCCTGCAGGGGTGTGGGATCGCCGTGAACGAGGAACGCCGGCTCATGTCCATCGAGCCCTATGCCATGGCCCGTGCGATGCGGCAGCCCAGGCAATCGATAGCCCGGCCCCCAGCCCTCGCTCTCGTAGTAGCGCCGCACCGCATCGTCGATGCTGCCGACCGGAACACCGAGCTTCGCGGTTTCGAGCGCAAGTTCCTGACCCCGCTTGACCGTGTTCCAGATCTTGCGCTGACGCGCGGTGGGGGTCCCGACAACCCAGGTACGCGAGATGTCGGAGGTATATCCGTGCACCGTGCAGCCGCAGTCCATCAAGACGATCGAGCCCTCGCGCACGGACTGCGGATGATGCGAGCCATGCGGATATGCGGACGCCTCGTTCAGCAACACGAGGGGCGACTCCGACTTGCCGCCGAGCGTAGTCGTCGCAGCCTGCATGATGTCGTCGATCTCCGCCGCGGTCATGCCGGGCTCGACTCG
>Ga0116230_10000049_pt1 | contig 81684 bp, 73 predicted proteins | sample S1TSphfallax_3_FD_88678 | JGI IMG/M metagenome (GOLD analysis project Ga0116230, IMG submission 88678) | Host-associated microbial communities from peat moss isolated from Minnesota, USA - S1T2_Fd - Sphagnum fallax MG | ecosystem: Host-associated > Plants > Peat moss > Unclassified | place...
GCGAGTGGGAACCACCCGATCCCTTTTCGAACTCGGAAGTGAAAACGCTCTGCGCCGATGCTAGTGTCGACTTTGTCGATGTGAAAGTAGGTCACTGCCAGGCTCTTGATTCGATGAAAGATGGACCCTCACCGGCTGCAAAGGCTGGTGAGGGTTTTTTTTCGTCCGCCCGGAGTGCGGCAAAGTCAGCCCGGACTGCTCAAGTTCTTAGCCAAGCGGCCGTTGCCTAAGGCCATAAGCCGTAGGCTCGAGGCCGCAGTCGATGCTAGACACACTGATGTCCCAGCTAAAGGGCGACATCAATTCTCCCAATCCACCCGCGCTGGGCACGCGCATCATCCAGCTGATGAGTCGGCCGGACGTCGAGGCCGCCGCTATTGCCGCGGTCATCAGCAAAGATCCGGGTATGACGACCAAGATGTTGCGCGCCGCAAACTCGGGCTTCTACGCGAAGCGGCGTAAGAGCGAGAACCTCCGGCAGGCGATCGACGCGCTCGGCCTCAATTCCGCAGCGACGATGGTCTTGAGTCTGTCGTTCGTGGATCAGTTCAACAAGGGCAAGGGCACGTGCATCGACTACTCGCTCTTTTGGCGCCGGGCGCTCCTTGGCGCGATCGTCGCGCGTGGCTTCTCGTCCTTGAAGGCAGCCGGCGCCACGGAGGAAGTCTTTCTCGCCGCCCTTCTGCAAGACATTGGCATACTCGCGATAGATCGCGTGCAGCCGTCCTTCTACGCCGGGCTGCCGAAGCATGCCGGGCATGCGGACATCGTCGCGTATGAAATGCAGGCGATGCAGGCCGATCATGCGGCGCTCGGCGCTTGGCTCTTGCGCCAATGGCGGCTTCCGGAGCACCTATGCGCGATCATCGAATCCAGCCATGCGCCCCTGCGATCCGCGGACACGACACTCGTCGGAGCCTCGGCGCGCTGCTTGGCGCTCGGGGCCGAATGTGCGGATTTCCTCTCGCTCGAGGGGTCGTCGGAGGCGAGGCTCCTCGATTTCGCGTATCGCGCCGTCGCCTGGCTCGGCGTCGGGGTCGATCGTATCAAAACCACGCTCGCAGACGTCGTGCAGAACATTCCGGAGGTCGAAGAACTCTTCGACCTGCGCCTCGTGGGCGGCGATCAGCACCAGGGAAACACGCTCGACGACAGGCACCGCCGCGACGCGCTCACGGGCGTGTTCAATCGGGAACATTTCGAAGAAGTTGCCCAAAAAGAATTTCACCACGCCCACGCCGGCCGTTGGCCGCTGAGCATCGCACGCTTGGATCTCGATCATTTCAAGGCAATCACCGACGGCCACGGACGCAAAGCCGGTGACCTGGTGCTGCAGGCGACCGCACGGATCCTCGTCGACGTTACGCGTGAAACCGACGTCTTGGCTCGCTACGACGGCGAAGCGTTCATCATTCTGCTTCCCGGTACGACTTCCGCGGGCGCGCAAGTCCTCTGTCAACGACTGCTCGCGAGGCTCCGCGCGGCCGAGCATCGAGTGGGCCCGACGCGGATCCGTGCCACGGCCTCTCTCGGACTCGCGACGCATTCGGTGGACACGAGCTTTACGAGCGCGGCAGACCTCATGAAAGCCGCGGACATTTGTGTATGCGCCGCCAAAGAGGCCGGACGGAACCGGCTCGTAATTCACGATCCCGGCCAGCCATAGCGACGGGGCGGACGTCGATGCTAGACAAACTCAAAGCGCAACTTCGGGGCGAAGTCAATTTCCCAAGTCCGCCGGCGCTCGCGATGCGCATCATCAACTTGATGAGCGAAGCGGACATCGACATGGCGGCGGTTGCCGCGGTGATCAGCAAAGATCCCGGCATGACGGCCAAGATGCTGCGCATCGCAAACTCGGGCGTCTACGCGACGCGACGTAAGAGCGAGAACTTGCGCCAGGCGATCGTGGCCTTGGGGCTCAATGCCGCGTCGACCATCGCCTTGAGCTTCTCGTTCGTCGATCAATTCAAGAGGGCCGGCGGCGCGGGCATCGACTACTCGCTCTACTGGCGCCGCGCTCTGTTGAGTGCGATCGTGGCGCGTGGATTAGCGTCTTTGAATGCCGTCGTCGCCGCCGACGAAATGTTTCTCGCGGCCCTTCTGCAAGATCTGGGCGTTCTCGCGATAGACCGAATCCAGCCCAACTCTTACGCAGCGCTCCCCAAGCAGGCCTCGCATGCGCAGATCGTGGCCTGTGAACTGCAGACGCTGCAGGGCGATCATGCGGCGCTTGGTGCTTGGCTATTGCGGCACTGGCGCCTTCCGGAAAGACTGTGCGCCATCGTCGAGTCCAGTCATTCGCCGACACAATTCGCGCAAACCACACCCATCGGCGCGGCGGCCCGCTGTCTGGCGCTCGGCGCCGAGTGCGCCGAGCTCCTGTTGCTCCCGGGTTCCGCGGACGAGAGGCTGCTGGAGTTCTCGAGTCGTTGTGTCGCGTGGCTTGGTGTCGAAGCCGATCGGATCCAGACTACGCTGGCCGCCGTCATGCAGAGTATCCCGGAAGTCGAGCAGCTATTCGACCTCCGTCTCGTGGGGTTCGATGTGGCCGCATCCCTGCTGGAGCAGGCAAACCAAATGCTGTCGGCTCGCACGCTCCAGGCTTTGGAGCAGGTCCATGCGCTCGAGGAACGTTCGCACGAACTTGCGGCCTATACGACTGCGCTCGAGGATAAAAGCCGGCGTGATGCGCTGACGGGCGTGTTCAATCGCGGCCATCTCGACGAAACAGCGCAAAAGGAATTCCTTGCTGCCAGCGAAGGCCGCTGGCCACTCAGCGTGGTGTTCGTGGATCTCGACAGGTTCAAAGAAATCAATGACGCGCACGGACATGCTGCCGGTGACGGCGTACTGCAGACGACCGCGCGCATCCTCGCCGCGGTTACGCGCGATAGCGATTTCGTCGGGCGTTACGGCGGCGAAGAATTCGTACTCCTACTGCCCGGCACGAACTCCGCGGGCGCGCAAATCGTCTGTCGACGCCTGCTCGAGCAGCTGCGCGCGGCGCAGCACCCCGTAGGTAAGGTCAATATCCGCGCGACGGCTTCGCTCGGACTTGCCACGCATTCGGTGGGCGCGAGCTTCGCCAGCCTGACGGAGCTCGTCAAAGCGGCGGATGTCTGTGTTCGCGCCGCGAAACGGGCAGGCCGGGACCGGCTCGTGGTTCACGAGCTCGCCGAGCAGCAGCCAACGGCGGCCCCGCGGATTTGACATCGCCGGACGAGGACCCGAGACTCGGGTCCGGAACGATTGCCACAGGAGCCGTGCGATGTCATCCCGAGTAGCTGAGATCCTGGCCGCGCTTTTCCTGGGCACGGCGACCCTCGGCACCGTGACCGGCAGCGCTGCGAACGAGCCCGTGACGCCCATGACGCCCGACATCGTACCGCGTTTCGACGCGTTCGATCTCGAGCACGCGGACTACGTGAAACGGGTCGAAATGGTGCCGATGCGCGACGGGGTGAAGCTCTACACGGTGATCTTGTTCAAGCGGGGAACCAGCACCGCGCCGATCCTGCTGTCGCGGACTCCCTACGATGCCAAAGGGGCTACCCAGCGCAACATCAGCCCGGTCCTGACCGAGGTTCTACCCGTCATGGACGCGGAATTCGTGACGGACGGCTACATTCGGGTCTATCAGGACATTCGCGGGATGCACAACTCCGAGGGTGAGTTCGTGATGACGCGACCGATCATCGGGCCCCTCAATCACACGAAGGTCGATGAATCCACCGATGCTTACGACACGATCGATTGGCTCGTGAAGAACGTCCCTGAATCCAACGGCAAAGTAGGCGTGGTCGGGTCCTCTTATCTGGGATTCACCACGCTGATGGCGGAGATCGATCCGCATCCGGCCCTCAAGGCGGTCGTACCCGAGAGTCCCATGGTGGATACCTGGATCGGCGACGATGACTTCCATTACGGCGCGTTCCGGGTCGGCGCCCTCGACTACGCGCTCGAGATGGGCACGGACAAGGGCGAGGGGCAGCACACGACCTACGGTCCGGGCGATGACTACAGTCTCTATCTCGCGGATGGATCGATCGGCGATCACGCAAAAAGGTGGGGTCTCGACAAAGCGCCGTTCAGCCAACTTCTTCTTCAGCATCCGGCGTACGATCCGGTCTGGTCGCTCGTGGCCGTCGACAAATGGCTGGCCGATCGGCCCTTCACGGTCCCGACCATGCTCGTCGTCGGTCAATGGGACCAGGAGGACAGTTACGGCGCTCCGGCGGTCTATCGTGCGCTCGCACCGAAGGACAAGGACCACCATCTGCATCTCGTGATCGGACCCTGGCGGCACTCGGGCGTCAATCACTACGGCTACGGGCTCGGAGATCTGACGTTCACCGGCGATACCGCCGATGAGTTCCGCGCCAAGGTCATGAAACCGTTCTTCGATCATTACCTTAAGGGTGCGCCCGACCCGAAGACGCCCGCCGTGCTGACCTACGCGACGGGTGTCGATCATTGGGAAACCTCCGAGCACTGGCCCAATGGCAAGCCCGTTAAGCTCTACCTGCACGACGGCTACTCGGCGTCGTTCGCGGCCCCCGCGCCGGCAAAGTCGGATCACGACGACTACGTCTCGGACCCCGCAAAGCCCGTGCCCTTCATCCCGCGTCCGATCAAGATCGGTGATTCGAGCCAATGGACTACCTGGCTCGTCCACGATCAGCGTTTCGTATCGGACCGCCCCGACGTCTTGGTCTACGAAACCACGGCGCTCACGCAAGCGCTGCACATCATGGGCGCTCCCGGAGTCGATCTATTCGCCGCGACTTCCGGCACCGACAGCGATTGGGTCGTGAAGCTCATCGACGTCTATCCGGAGGATTCGAGCGAAGGCCAGAGGGCAGGGGCGCTCCCGCAAAACATGGCCGGCTTCGAGTTGCCGATCGGCATCGAGATTTTCCGCGGCCGTTACGTCAGCGGCTTCGACAAGCCGCGTGCCCTGGTTCCGGGCAAGGTCGAGGAATACCGCTGGAATCTGCCGAACGTCGACCACGTGTTCCTGCCCGGACATCGCATCATGGTCCAGGTGCAGTCCTCGTTGTTTCCGCTCTACGATCGCAACCCCCAAACCTATGTAGACAACATTTTCTGGGCCCGGCCCTCCGACTATCGCAAGGCGACGCAAAGCATCTACCATGCGCCGACGCGTGCGAGCGCGTTGGTGTTGCCCGTGGCCGACCAATAGCAGCGGCGGCGCAGTCATCGATACCACGCCCGTCCCAGACCTCGCCTGCAAGAACTGTGATCGGCCGCTGATCGCAGGTTGGCGCTATTGTGCCGACTGCGGCCAAAAGACCGCGACCCATCGATTGACGCTGCACGAAATCGGGCACGACACGCTGCATGCGCTGTTGCACGTCGATCACAGTGTCTTGTCCTTGATCCGCGCACTGGCGCTGCGGCCGGGCCGAGTCGCGCTCGACTATGTCTCGGGCCGTCGCAAGCGGTATTACGGCCCGTTTCCGTTCCTCATCGTGACGGTGGCGCTCGCCTCGGCGGCGATTGCCGTGACCCATTTTCCCGCCGTGAGCAGCGCCACTCCGAATGCGGTCGGCGACTTCCTGCAACATCACGCGAATTTACTGTACTTCCTCAACGTGCCGATCATCGCGGCCGCGTGGCGCTTGCTCTCTCTGCGCGGACCGTTCAATTATGCCGAATACCTGGTGTTGGCCGCCTATGCGGCGGGGATGAAGGTTTTGTTTTTCACCGTGGTCAACATCGGTGGCTGGTATGTGCTGCGACCGAGCGAAACCGTGGCGCGAGAGGCCTATCTCGCCCTTCTGCCGCTGACGCCGCTGTACTACGCCTACGCCTGCGCGCAGTTCCTGCCCGGGTCCAAGTGGCTCTCGGCCTCGAAGGGCATCGTCGCTTGGGCGATCGCCGTCGAGGCCTTGCAGGGCTTGACTGACCTGCTGACCTACCTCGTCGACCTGCTCACCCGACTCAGTGCCGCTTGACGCCCTCGATCGCCGCGATTGCGCCGTACATCGCGGGCGTGATCGTTGGGCCGGCATCCTCGGTGCGCAGGTTCACGATCGAGCGTCCAACGAGGACACAGTACATGACGCCCACGACGGGTTTGTCGGCGACCATCCCGGTCCAGCGGGCGCGAGCCGCCGGCGTACCCGCGAGCGAGACGCGCTCGATGGTCTCGAGTTCAAAATGGTCCTCGGTGCGGCCGACGGCGCGCACGAATTCCAGCAAGTAGTGCCGCGCCCCCTCGAAGTGATCGTCGGCGCCGGCTTCATCGTATGCCGCCCCGCCGTCGAGCACCGATACTTGCAGCAAAGTCGAGTCCGCCGTGGCTGGGCGTCGTTTGATCCACACGGTCGTCACGCCGCCGTCATGGTCGCTGCTCGCCGGTGCATCGAAGCCCTCCGGCACCGCGAGGACGAGCGGGCCGATGTCGGCAGCGAGACCGCGCGCGGCGCTGAGCAGCACCGCCAAACCGATGAAACCTGAAACGACGGCCTGGTTTCGCAATGGGCATCTCCTCCTGGTCAGATCTCGCGGAAACCGCGACCGGTAGCGCTGTCGGCGGCGTGGCGGATCCAGGCATCCTGGAGATCGAGTTCGCGCTCGACCCGGCGCCGCGCTTCGTCAGTGAGCTTTTCGGCGGCGAATTGCCTGGCGATTGCCGACCGTTCCGCCGCCACGAGTTCCAGTTGCACGTCCGCGGCATCGGCCGCGGGTGCGCCATCGATTTCCGAGTCCGCCGTCTCAATGAGGTCGATACGCCGGTCCTCGTGCAGCCTGCGCAAGCTCGCCGCAGAGCGGCTCAAGACGCGCTCGCGCTCGAGTTCATCGAGTCTACCGAGCACTGCCTCGACGCCGGAAATTCGCGCCGCCAATTCCGCGCGCTTCGCAGCCTCGGCTTCGCGCGCCCCGGCACGATCGAGCCGCAGCCACCGAATCACCGCCGGCAGAGCCGTGCCCTGTCCGACCAGCGAGCTCAAGATCACGCAAAAAGTCACGAACAGAATGAGGTCCCGCTCGGGAAAAGGCGCATCGCCCACGGTTTGCGGAATCGACAGGGCGGCGACCAGGGAAACGACCCCGCGTATCCCGGTGAAACCGACGAGAAACACGCCCTGCCAGTTGAGCGGACCGCGTGCGGCCCGACCCCGCCAAGCGATCCGCCAGTAGCTCGCCGAGAAAACCCAGACGAAACGTACGACAATTACGACCACGACCGTGATTGCCGCCGCAGCGACCATGCGTGTCCAGGCGTCGGGGTTCGCACCCTCGATCACCGCGCGGGATTGCAGCCCGGTCAGAAAGAACACCACGCCTTCGATGACGTAGACCGCAAGGCCCCAGACGAAGAAACCTTGCAACCGGGTCGACGACGAGATCAGGGCCGGACCGGTCCAACTCGTGTAGAGACCGGCCGTGACGGCCGCCAGCACGCCGGAGCCGCCCAAGTAATGCGGCGGCCAGAAGGCGATATATGGAGTCAGCAAGGCCAAGATCATTTCGACGTCGGTATCGTTCGACCAATGGCGCAAGCGCAGCAGGGCCCATCCGACGAACAGTCCCCAGCCGATTTCCGCCGCCACGATGAGCCCGAAATTCAACGACGCCGCGACGATGGAGATGCTGCCCGTGGCGACGGCAGCAATCGCGAACGTGAACAAGATCAGCGCGGTGGCGTCGTTCACCAAGCCCTCGCCTTCGAGCACGGTCAGAATTCCCCTCGGCACCAACGCGCGTTTTGCGATCGCCATGGGCGCTACCGCATCCGGTGGCGAGACGACGGCGCCGAGTACGAAGCCGACCGCCCAAGGCATGTGCAGCAGCCAATGCATGGCGGCGGCAACCGTGAACGCGGTCCACAGCACGCAACCCACGGCCATCAGCATGATGGAACGCAAGTTCTTCTTGAATCCGCGCCAACTCATTCCCACGCCGGCGTAATAGAGGAGGGGTGGCAACAAGAGGAGCAGCACGAAATCCGGATGCAGCGTCACCCGCGGGAACTTCGGCAAAAAGGCGAGGGCGGCGCCCAGGCAGACCAGCAGTATCGATTGCGGCACGCGTAGGCGGCGCGCCACGAGGCTGGTCAGGGCCGTCATGGCGATCATTGCGAAGGCAACGAACAAGCCGAAGTCGTTGTTTGACATAGCGCCAGGATACCCGCCATGAAGGGACTCGCGAAGAGCGCCGTGGGGCGGCTACAATGGGTCCGCTTTGAATCCATCCAGGACCCTGGCGCGAATAAGCTTACAAGGCGATCCATGAGTCCGTCCGTGCTACAACGCATTGCTAGCGGCGACCAGTCCGCCGTGCGCGTCTGCATCGACGACTACGGCGCGCTCGTGTGGAGTATTGCGCGCAGGTTGTCGCGGACGAGCGCAGATGCCGAAGACGCGGTTCAGGAGATTTTTCTGGACCTATGGAAGAGTGCGGCCCGTTTCGACGCCTCTCAGGGTTCGGAAAAAATGTTCATTGCGATGATTGCCCGCCGCCGCCTGATCGATCGTCTGCGCAAGACGAGCGCCGAGCCGCCCATGGCACCGATCGAGGAGCTCGAAACGATTGCCTGGTCCGACCCGGGAACCGCGTCGCAAACGGCGAGCGAGGCGGAGCTTGCGACGCGTGCGCTGCATGAGCTCAGGCCGGAACAACGCGAGGTGCTCGAATTGGGGCTGCTCCATGGTCTCAGCCAGTCCGAGATTTCAGTTCGCTTGGGGCTGCCCCTGGGCTCCGTCAAATCATTGATGCGCCGCGGTCTCATCAAGCTCCGTGAATACATGAATGTCGACGCGCAAGGCGTCGCGGTGAGAAGTTGATGGCCGGCATGGAACAACCGCCGGACGAGGTTCTCGATCTGCTCATCAAGGAGCTGACCGAGGGGCTGACGCCGGAAGAGCGACTGGTTCTCGTGGCGGGTGCGCAACAGGCGAACGAGGCTTATCGTCGCGACCTGGAGCATACTGCGGCCGCGCTCAGTGTCGCGGCCGCGTCCGGCGACCCTGAGCCGCTGCCGGCGCCGCTGCGCGAACGGCTGGAGCGCGAGGCACAAGCATACTTTGCATCGCTCGCCGCGACGCGTAGCGTCCGCAGCGTTCGTCGTGGACCTGCGGGAGGATGGTGGGCCGCCGCTGCCTGCCTGCTGCTCGCTTTGTTCGGCTGGATACGCTCACCCCAAACGGTCTTGCCGCCACCGGAGCCCACGCCGGCGCTGCAGCGCGCGGCCTTGCTTGCACGGGCCGATACGCTCAAGCTCCCGCTCGGCGCGACCAAGGACCCTGAAGCGACGGGTGTCACGGGTGACATCGTCTGGGACAGCACAGCACAACGCGGCTATCTGCGTTTGGTCGGAATGCGCCGTAACGACCCGACGACACAGCAATATCAAATGTGGATTTTCGACGGTGACCGCGACACGCGGTATCCGGTCGACGGTGGCGTCTTCGATGTGCCCGCGGACGGCCGCGAGCTCGTCATCCCGATCCACAACGTGATCCCCGTTCATTCGCTCAAAGCTTTCGCCGTCACGGTGGAGAAAGCCGGCGGAGTGGTCGTCTCGACGCGCGACCACGTCGTCGTGCTCGGCCAAGTCACCTAGGAGCCGCTCTCCCGCGCGTCTACAGCAGTGCGAGCTTGCGCTCCTTCAGCGAGGGCGGCGTCCACTGGTAGATCCAGGTCTCGGTCAGCGGTCGGCCGTGGATGCGCAGATAAAGCCGCAGGTCGATCGGCTCGATGCTGTCCTCCGGGGGCCGCACGTCGAATAGCGCGCGATAGCCGTTGAATTCGGCAACATAGTGCGCCGTCACATGTTCGGTCTCGCCGTGCGATGCGGTGATCACGGCTTCGACGTCCGCGTCTTTCGCGAGCGCGCCCAATTCGCCGCCGGCGAAATCCACGGCGAAATGCCAAGAATAGTAAGTGCGTTTCAGACCGACCGTGCCGCCGATGCCGGTACGCGTCGCGATGGTCTGACCGAGCGGCGATGCAAACGGCATTTGGGTCCCCCAATAGAGCCGGTAGCTGAAGAGCAACTCCTGGCCGGGCTTCGGCTTCTCGCTGGGGTTCCAAAACGCGACGATATTGTCGAAAGTTTCATCCACGGTCGGGATCTCGACGAGTTGCACCGCTCCCTTGCCCCAGCCGCCGTTGGGACCCGGGCGCGGCTCGACCCAGAGACTCGGTCGCTTGTCGTAGTAGACGCCGTCGTCCTGGTAATGGTCGAACGCGCGGTCCCGTTGCAGGAGTCCGAAGCCCCGCGGGTTATCGTCGAAATAGGAATTGAGGTGCAGCTGGGCCGGGTTGACGAGCGGCCGCCAGATCCACTCGCCCGCACCGGTCCAAAGCGACAGACCGTCCGAATCGTGGATCTCCGGCCGCCAGTCGTTGGCTCCGCGCCGATCGTTCTCGCCGTAGAAGAACATGCTCGTCAGCGGCGCGACGCCGAAGCGCTCGATCGGTTTGCGCGGATAGAAGGCAGCATCGACATCTTGGATCTGGGTGCCGCCAGGAGCGATCGTGATGCGCAGCGCGCCCGAGACGCTGGGCGAATCCATGAGGGCGTAGAGCGTCAGCGTACCCGCATCCTTGGTGGGCCGTTCGAACCAAAACGCCGTGAAGCGCGGAAATTCTTCCGGCCTCCCCAAGGCCGTGTCGACCGCGAGGGCACGCGTCGAGAGTCCGTATTGGCGCGTGTCGCTGCCGACGGCGCGGAAGTAGGCCGCGCCCAGGAAAGCCGCGACGTCGGCTTTCCAATTGGTCACGAATTGCACGCGGAAGCCGGCGAACCCCTGGCTGTCCTTCATGGCCGCCGGATCCACGCCGCTTTGTTCGAAATCGAACATGGCCGGGTCGTAGACGATCTCGTGCGCGACGCCGTCGACGACCTCGAACATACGCACAGGCTCGGTGAAGCCGCGGCCGACGTGAAAGAACTGGAGGCGGAATGCGTAGCCGTCATCCCCCCACAGCGCGTGATCGGCGCGAAACCGCAGGGAGTTGTATTGATCGTAACTGAGTTTGGCGAGCGCCGGCGGCAGCGCGTTCTTGGGCGGAGCATATAAGTTGCTTGCGAGCCAGCGCGCCTGACCCTTGAGCCAGGCGAAATCGAACGGCTGGGGCGGGCCGCCGATCGCCGGCATCTGTGCGCCCCAGGAAAGATCGATGTGGGCCAGCTGTGCGGCTGCAAGAACCACTGCGGAGCGTAAGATTTCCCGTCGGCGAAGCATGAGTCGACCTCGATCAGTTCAAATGATGTAAGCGGGTTTCGGAGCGTCGGGCAGGGCGGCGAGCCGCTCCAGCAGGCTGCCGTCGCCTGCCACTTGCACACGCTCGAGTGCGCTGAGCCAGCCCAAGGCTTCCTCCAGCGTGCGCGCGTCGTGCAGCTTTTGTTCTGCCGTCAGGGCGTGCGGATCTGGTTGGCCCCGGGGCGCGAGAGGCTTGCCGAGATTGCCGTGCACCTGGGCGTTGCGGGCGGCGAGATTGCGGGCTAGAAAATACAGTCCATCGACCGGCAGCGGTTCAGCCGCGGCGATCAACTCCTGGCGCCGCCGCACCAGTGCCGGCCGTGCGCTCTCCTCGGGCGTGCGCAGCAGGCCGACCCGGCTGAGCGCGCGGCCGATCGTTTCGCTGCCGCTGGCCCGCGACAGCGGCACCGACAAGAACAGGCCCAGCAGTGCTGGCGACACCCAGACGAGCAGGGCGGGTGCGAGAAACCAGACGGTCGCGGCCGTGATGCAGGCGATCACGACATGTCGTTTGTGGAAGGACCATACTTCCGACCAGGAGCCGCCGCCGTCGCGCCTCTGTGGCTTCCAGCCGGAGTCGCGTCCCATGAGTATTTCGAACACATAGCGGCTTTGGATCAACATCAGGATCGGTGCATACAGCGCCGACAGGACGATCTCGAAACTCACACTCGCGCAAATGCCGATGACGCCGCCCGCACCGTCGCGGATCCGCTTCGAGAGCAGCGCACGCACGAGTCCCAGCATTTTCGGCACGAGCAGCACGAACATGCTGAACCAGAACAAGGCCATCATCAATTCCGTGTCGAACCGGGGCCAGGTGGGAAATAATTGAAAGTCCTGACTGAAATACTCGGGACGTATCAGGCGCGCCTGCAGCGTCAGCGCGAACCCCAGCGTCAAGAGCAGCAGCCACAGCGGCGAGGACAAATAGCTCATGATGCCGATGCCGAGATGCAGGCGGCTGGTCAGACGCAAGCCGCGCGAGCCGATGATCTTCGTGTGCTGCAGATTGCCTTGCGCCCAGCGCCGATCTCGCACGGCGATGTCGATCAGGGACGGTGGCGACTCCTCCCATGAACACCCAAGCTCGGTGGTCATGCAGACCTTCCAGCCGGCGCGACGCATCAGGGCGGCCTCCACGAAATCGTGCGACAGCACATGCCCGCCAAAGGGTTTGCGACCCTTGAGCTGCGGCAGGCCGCAGCTCGCCGCGAACGCCGCGATGCGGATGATCGCGTTGTGTCCCCAATAGTTGCAGCTGTCGCCCGACCAGGCAGCGAGTCCCCGAGTGATCACGGGTCCGTAGACGCAGGCCGCGAATTGCTGCAAACGGCCGAAGAACGTCCGGGCACCGATCAACTGCGGAGCCGTCTGCAGGATGCCGAGCGAAGGATCGGCTTGCATGCTCTGGGCGAGACGCAGCAGCGTGGCCGCGTCGATCAGACTGTCGGCATCGAGCACGATCATGAACTCGTAGCGGCCGCCCCAACGCGTGACGAAATCCTCGATGTTGCCGGACTTGCGCGCGACGTTTTGCCACCGTCTGCGGTACCAGACCGCCACCCGGCCGGCGAGCGCCTGGCGCAATCGCCCGACGCTGACGGTTTCACGGATCCAGGCGTCCGCATCCGTCGAGTCCGACAAGACGACGATCTCGAATCCGCGATGCGCGTCGATCTCGATCAAGGCCTCGGCCATCGCTTGCAGCGCCGTCATGGTCCGGTGCGGATCCTCGTTGTAGATCGGCATCACCAGGGCCGTGAGCGTGGCGTTGGCGGTCGGATCGACGTCGGGAGCCCGTTCGCGACGCTTCGAGGCGCCCGCGAGCACGGAGCCGGCCGAGAAGGCGATCCAGCTCAAGGACACCGCGAAGAAGAAAATCATCATGCCCTGCAGCAGCGTCATGCTCGCGAAGCGCACGACCTGCAGCATTTGGTAGCTGCCATAAGCACTCACCCCCAAGGTCACGGTGACCAAGATGCAGCGCGCGAAGAACACGGCTGCCGATATGCGGTCGCGTTTGCGCCGCGGCGGCGCGCGACGCAGATCCTGCGGCGGCATGGGGGTGGGCGCGTCCGGCGGCATGCCGCCGACGCCCGCGCCTCCGCCGGAGGGCAGCGCAATCGCAGAATTCAGCGCTTGTTCGACGCTCAGCTGGCGGTCCATCGATAAAGCCAGGTTTCAGTCAGGGGACGATTATCTCGCAATACCCGCAAGCGTAACTCGATTAGGTCCGCGCCGTTCGGATCGAGTTCGAAACTTGCGCGAAAGCCGTGGATGCCTGGGTTGGGCAGCAACATGACATTCGAGATTCGACCCGCCGAACTGCCCAGGTCGACTCGCAAGCCGTCGGTCCGTTCGCCCGCGCCCACGAAATCGACCTGAAACACCCGCCGGCGGCCGTCGATGTTGGCGCCCGAGCGCGTCGCGATCGTCATCCCCATGCCTTCGGGCAGCTTCGGCATCGCCAGCCAGCCCATGTGGTACGCGAAATGTACCGGTCGGCCCGGAGACAGGGTGGCCGCAGGACGAAAAAAAGCGACGATGTTGTCGTTCGTCTCCCGGCCCGAGGGAATCTCCACGAGTTCCACGGAGCCCGCGCCCCATTCGCTGCGCGGCTCGATCCAGGCGCTGGGACGCCGTTCGTATTGCGCATCCAAATCTTCGAAGTCGCTCTGCCGGCGTGAACGCTGGATCAGTCCGAAGCCTTGCGGCGGTTCGCTCGTGAACGTCGAAACCTGCAGCTTCGCCGGGTTTGCCAGCGGCCGCCAGAGGTGCTCCCCACTTTTGGTCGTGATCTGCAGCCCGTCGGAATCGTGGACCTCGGGTCGATAGTCGTCGAGACGGCCGCGATTGGTCTCGTCGAACAGAAACATCGAGGTCAGGGGCGCGATGCCGACGACGCGCAGGTCGACGCGTGGAAACAGCGTCATATCCACGTCCACCGAGGTTTCCGGGCCGGGCCGGATCGTGAATCGGTAAGCCCCGGTCGTGGACTCGCTGTCGAGCAGCGCATAGAGCACGAGTTCGGTCGCGCCACGGCTGGGCCGTTCTATCCAGAAATGCGTGAAAGCCGGAAATTCCTCACCGGACGGCTCGGCGGTATTCAAGGCGAGGCCACGACCAGAGAGGCCGTAAACCTCGTTTTCCGCGACCCCGCGAAAATAACTGGCGCCCTGGAAAACCAGGAACTCGTCCCAGAGTTTGCTCGCATTGATCCGGCTGCGAATGCGCAATCCGGACAGTGGCAGCGGCGCCTTGGGGGGCGGTGGCGGGACTCCGGGGCCCAAGACAAACATATCGGCGGTGGCGTTCAGGTCGACGAATTGACCGTGTTCCAGCGTCGAGATGCTGACGGGAGTCTGGAAATTGAATCCGAGGGGCAATAGATCGAGTCGAAACGGCAGATCGTCGTTGCGCCATATGTCGTCATCGGTATTGAAGCGAATGCTGCGATATTGGTCGGGCGAGAGCCGTTGCAGCCACGGCGGCATCGTGCTGCGTGGCGGGACATAGGCGGAGGCCGCGCGGCGTTTCGCCTCCGCCAAGACGTTGTTGAACGTGAATTCGTAGGTGGGCGCGGTCGGCACGGGCGTACGCACGGTCGCCGCAGAGGCACACAACGCGAAAAACAGCAGGGCGGCCCCGGCAACAGATTTCAGACGCAAAACCGGCAAGGCATACCCTCATTCAGCCAAGACCGGCCGCTTGATCCCGCGTGCAAGCTTGACAGTCCCCTGTTCGTTCAGCCGCCTACCATGATCAAACCGACGGTCCGTGTCAACGGTGCCGGGGGCCGGTGGCGGCGGGGCTGGTATACTCCACACCCTATGAATTCCCAGGAACCGCAATGCACCGGGACGGTCTTCATGGTGCATCCGGCGCGCTTTGGGTTCAACTCCGAAACTGCCGTGTCGAATGCCTTCCAGCACGCGCCAGGGAGCGTCGAGCGGGAGAGTTGGGCCCATGACGTCGAGCAAGAATTCACGGCGGTAGTCGCGGCATTGCGTGCCGCCGGAGTGACGGTGATCGTCGGCGAGGATACGGCTGCACCGGTCAAACCCGACGCGATTTTCCCGAATAATTGGGTCAGTTTCCATCACGACGGAACGGTCGTGCTCTATCCGATGCTGGCGCCCAACCGGCGCCTGGAGCGGCGCGACGACTTGATTGACGGCGTGCGCCGTGCCGGACCGTTTCGGATCACTCGCACGATCGACTTGAGCGGTCACGAGCACGCGGGCAAGTACCTCGAGGGCACGGGCAGTCTCGTCCTCGATCGCCACGCCCGAATCGCCTATGCCTGTTTGTCGCCACGGACCGATCTCGACGTGCTCGCGTGTTTCGCGCAGCAATTGGATTACGAACTCGTCACCTTCGACGCGGCCGACGCGCAGGGTGTCGCGATCTATCACACCAACGTCGCGCTGTCGGTCGGCTCGCGTTGCGCCGTCGTTTGCGCCGCAGCGATCCCTGCGCCGCGACACCGTGAGGCGGTGGTCACCAAGCTCTGCGCCACGGGGCATGAGGTCGTCGAGATTTCCCTCGAGCAAATGCAGCGCTTTGCAGGCAACGTGCTCGAACTTGCCGGCACGCGCGGTCCCTTGATCGCCCTGTCGAACACGGCGTGGCGCGCGCTATTACCCGCGCAGCGTCAGGTACTCGAAGGCTACGGCGAAATCGTCAGGGTGGACATCCCGACGATCGAACGGCTCGGCGGCGGCGGCGTGCGCTGCATGCTCGCCGAGGTGCACTTACCGGCGCCCTGCTGAACCCGGCACTGATGTCATAATCACAGCATGGTCGAACTCAGTCTGAAGGCGCTCATGGCGTACTTGATCGGCGCACTGCCCGGCAGCCTCGTACTCGGGCGCTTACGCGGTGTCGACATCCGTGCACTCGGCAGCGGGAATGCCGGTGCGACCAATGCCTTGCGGACCCAAGGCAAGGCGTTCGCTTTCGCCGTGCTGCTGTTCGACATCGGCAAGGGGTTTTTGGTCGTTTGGTGGCTGCCGCTCGCCTTGTTTCCGGGCGTGGGCTTGGACCCGGCGGTATCGCGCATCTGGCTCAGCCTCGCCTGCGGCCTCGCGGTGATAGTCGGTCATGTCTATCCCGTTTGGTACGGTTTTCGGGGCGGCAAAGGCGCGGCCACCGTCGTCGGGGTCGTGGCGGCCTTGGAGCCGCGTCTGTTGGGGCCGCTGATTGCTGCCTGGTTTATCGTCCTGCTGTTGTCGGGATTCGTCAGCCTGGCGACCATGGTCGCTGGCCTCGCGCTCGTTGCATCGATTTTCTTCCTCGATCCTGGCAATACGCCCCTGCTGACATTTGGGATCGTCCTCGCCGCGTTCATCATCTTTACCCACCGGAGCAATATTGCCCGCTTGATGGCCGGCAAGGAAAACCGTGTGCGCCGCTTATGGCTGCTTCGCCCGCGGAGCATCTAGTTCACCCGGCGCTGCTCGTCGCGCTCGCCGATGGTCGGCTGCAATCGGGGGAGGATCTGGCCGCGGCACTCGGAGTCAGCCGAGCGGCGATTTGGAAGGCCGTGGAGCGACTCCGCGCGCAGGGCATCGTGATCGAGGCGCAAGCCCGGCGGGGCTATCGGCTCGAGCGGCCTGTCGAGCTCCTCGACGCAGGTTTGATATGTGCGGAGCTCTGCGCGACATCGCACGCGGCGCTGCGTCGGCTCGAACTGTTGTTCGAGGTCGATTCGACGAATACGCGGCTGGCGCAGGTCGCGCCGCCGCCAGATGGACAGGCGGACGCCTGCCTCAGTGAATTACAGCATGCCGGCAGGGGACGCCGCGGCCGACGCTGGGTCGCCCCGTTCGGCTCCGGTCTCGCAATGTCTCTTGCCTGGAGCTTTCGCGATGCGACACGCGATCTGCCCAACTTGAGCCTCGCCGTCGGTGTCGCCGTGGCGCGGGCCCTCACGCGTGTGGGCGCGCGCGACATACGCCTCAAATGGCCGAACGATCTCTGGCTGCGCGATCGCAAGATCGGCGGCGTGCTGCTCGAGTTGCGCGCCGAGGCTGGCGGCCCGGCCCAGGTGGTGATCGGCATCGGGCTGAACGTCTCGCTCGCGTCGGAGGCGCGCGCGCAGATCGAGGCGTGTGACGCGCGTGGCGTCTCGGTCGCGTCGATCGCGGATGCCTGCGAGGGGCCGCCGTCGCGCAATCGGATCGCCGGGGCGACGCTCGACGAACTATTGCGTATGCTGCCCACGTTCGAACAGGAGGGTTTCGCGCCGTTTCGTGCAGAATGGTCGGCGCTCGACGCCCTGTGTGGACGCGCTGTCCGGGTCGTGCTCGGCGAGCAAGTCATCAGCGGACGGGCACAGGGAATCGACGTCGACGGAGCGCTGTGCGTCGCAGTCGATCACGGTCTGCAACGATTCGTGTCCGGTGAGGTCAGTTTGCGCTTGGAGGAAGCCGCAACGTGAGCTATTTGAAAAGTTTGGTATTTTTGCTCGCGCTTGCCAATGTGGGATACTTTTTGTGGACGCGCGGAATCGCGGCGCCGAGAAATTCCTTCGTCGATTATTCAACGCCCAACTCGCTCAAGCTCGCTTCCGAGGCTCCGGCCGCGGCGTCCGCCTCACAGCCAGGCGCCGCGAACCTCAGCGCAGCCGTCGACGGTGCGGACGGCGCCTTGCCCAGCGCCACGGCAGGCGCGTCACCGCCCGGTCCCCCGCCCGCCCTGCTCACCGACGTGAAACGCTGCATCACGGTCGGGCCCTTTCCCGATGTCGCGGAAGCGGCACACGCTGCCGCCACCTTGCGTAGCGGCGGCTACGAACCGCGGCAACGGGTAACCGAGGGCGAGGTGTGGGCCGGGGTCTGGGTCTATCTGGCGCTGCCCCCTAGCGCCGGTGCAGTCGAGCAGATTCATGCAAAGCTCAAGGCGGGCGGCGTCGAGGATGCGCTCGAAATGCCCGGACCCAATGACAAACCCGTGATCTCGCTCGGCCTGTTCAGCGAGTCGCGGCGCGCCCAAGCGCGTGTCACGCAGGTCCAGTCCTTGGGCTTGAATCCCGGCGTGGCTGATCGCAATCGGACGGGCGACGTCTACTGGGTTGACATCGACCTGAAGCCGACCGACAGCCTGCTGAATCCGGCCGACCTGCAAAGCGAAAATGGACGCATCGTCCGTCTCGAGGTGAAGGCCTGTCCCGTAACGGGCAGTCCCGCCACATGAAGGCAGAGAACACGCAATCCGGAGTCGCCGTCCTGCGCACGAGCGGAGCGATTCTGGCGTATGTCTGCCTCGCGGCATTCGTCATGCTGATTTCCGTGCAACTCTACCGGTGGTTTCGTGAGGGCGAATGGACGCACATCGGTATCACCGACGGGCTGCGCGGAATGCTCTCTTCGTGCTGTGTCAGCGATGGATCGACGGGCCCGCTCGCCCTGTTCGTTCGTTGGCTCGACGCACCGACGGATTGGCTGGGTTGGCATAAGCTGCTCGAGGTAATCCCCGCGTCGATCGGGTTGTTTGCCCTCAGCATGCTCGGCAATTTCCTGTTCATCTACGCCACCGACCGCCTGCAGGATCAGCGCACAGACCCCGGGACAGGGCCCGGGACAGGGTCCTCCTAGGACAGGCTCTGGCTTCAGTGAGCCCGGCTCGTGAGTGTCTTGCTCTCTTTCGCAACCAGCCAGTCGACCAAGGCGATCGCTTCGTCGGGTCCGCCCGCCGATTGCGTCGTGAGCCGGTACTTGCCGGCGACGACGATCGTCGGGGTGCTGTCGGCGCCGTAATCGAAGATCAGTTGATCGGCGTTATGGGTCTGGGTATAGACGTCGAAGCTCTTGGCCGCGTCTAGAAAAGTTTGCACGGGTATGCCGGTCGTGTCGTGATAGAAACTTGCCGCATCGGCTATCGTGGGCTGTGGCTGCTTGAGTCGGTGGGTCGTCGGATCAAACGTTGCCAGGCGACCGGTCCCCCAGACCGCGTCGAACATTTTGTCGTGAGCCTTGGCGGCAACCCCCAAGGCTTTGGCCGTGTAGTAGGCCGTTTGGAACATCGGCCAATCCTCGGCCGGGATGAACGACGCCGCGATGTAATCGACGACGGCGTTCGCCGGCAGACTCTTTTCGAGCTTGTGCATGGTCGGCAGGAAGGCATTGCAGGCGGGGCAGCCATAGGAGAAGACTTCCGTGACCTCGACCTGACCGCGTGGCAAGGTGGAGGCCTTGGGCGCCGGCACCGCGAAATAGTTTACGCCCTCGGCCCACTGCGTCGCAGCATGGACCCCGGCGTTCCAGTTCAGTAGCAGCAGTCCCCACATCAAGGCGCGGCGGCGCAGAATCATCATGCGATTTTCCTCATCGGTTCCGACGAATCTCGGCGAGTATCCTACGGCGGTCCAGAGGTCGTCCACTCCACTGGGTGATCGAGGCGGCCTTCTGAGCTCTCGGCGCGCAGCCCTATACTCGCGACTCCCGATTCGTCCCCCAGGAGGCCAGCATGTTCCCGCCGCGATGCTCGTTATTCGTGATTTTTTTCGCTGCCACTGCCGCTGCCGCCGCCGCCGCCGCCGCACGCGGCGCCGATTGTCCGGCCTATCTCAATCATGATTTCAAGAAGCTGCACTCCGAGGAGACCGTGAATATTTGCAAGGCATTTGCCGGTCGGCCGCTCCTCATCGTGAACACGGCGAGCCATTGCGGTTACACACCCCAGTTCAAAGGCTTGGAAACCTTGTACGAACGCTACCGCCAGCGTGGACTGGTCGTGGTCGGCTTCCCCTCGGACGATTTCAATCAAGAGGCCAAGGACGAGGCGGAGACCGCACAAGTCTGCTATCTCAATTACGGCGTGACGTTCACGATGCTATCGCCGCTACCGGTCAAAGGACCGGCGGCGAACCCCGTGTTCCACGAACTCATCCGGCAGAGCGGTCACGAGCCGTCATGGAATTTCAACAAGTACCTAGTATCCTCGCAAGGGAAGGTCACGGCCTATTACGACAGCGACGTAACGCCGGATTCTCCCGAGTTGGCGGACGCGGTGGAGACGCTGCTGCGTTGATCAGTGCTTGGGTTTGCGAAACCGCAGCACGAAATTGTCGGCCTCGCCGACGGCCAGGTATTTTTCCTTGTCCTTGTCGCCTTGGGAGAGCGTGGGTGGCAAAGTCCAAACGCCATCCACCCAATCCTTGGTGTCGCGCGGATTCGCGTTGATCTCCGAGGCGCCGGCGAGTTGAAACCCCGCCTTTTTCGCCAGCGCGATCGTGTAATCCTCACGCACGTAACCATCTTTCGCTTTTGGGTCCTGCGGACGGTCGTTGCGTCCGCGATGTTCTTCGATGCCGAGGATTCCACCGGGCTTCAAGGCCTTGAAACAGGCGGCGAGCGCCTCGGCGGCGTATCCGTCGTCCATCCAGTTGTGCAGATTGCGGAAGGTCAGCACGAGATCCGCGGACCCGGCCGGCGCGATCTCATAGTGATCGAGGCCGAGAGTCGTCTCATGAATCGTGCCCAAGCGATCGTGCTCGGCGGCAATCCGGCTCCGCCAGCGCGCGACACCCGCATCCTCTTCGGCATTGCCGGCGGGCGGCAAGGCGACGAAATAAGTCCCCTTGGGCGCGAGGTAGCGCCCCAGGATTTCGGTCCAGTACCCGCCGCCCGGCCAAAGTTCCACCACGGTCTCGGTCGGCTTCAGGCCGAAGAAAGTCAGTTCCGCGGCGGGGTGACGTGCGCCGTCACGCGCCACGAATGCCGCCGTGCGCGCCGGGTCGGCGATCGCGGCGCCGAGCGCCGGATCGACCGGTGGCGAGGCGGCCGCCTCGACGCGAGCCACCCAGGTGCTTGCGCAAAGGACCATCAAGACAAGGGAGAATCTGTGTTGCTGCATTCTGTCTATGTATCATGTTATCGATCGGCGATACAGACTGGGGTAAGACGATGAACCGGGAAGAGACGATGAGTGCAGTCACGCGCAAGGCATTGCTGATTGTCACACTGTTGGCCGCAACGACGGGCGCGCGGGCCGAGAATCCCGAGCCTACGCCGCTCGAGCGCCAAGCCGTCGCCGCCGCGACCCAATTGGGTTTGCCGGCCGCCGTGCAGCAGAGCATGCTCAGCATCGATCCCGAGCGCGTTCGCGCACACGTCCGGTTTCTCGCCGACGATCTGCTCGAAGGCCGCGGCACCGGTGCGCGCGGCGGCGATATCGCGGCCCAATACATCGCCACTCAATTTGCGCTCGACGGCCTCGCTCCCGCGGGTGACGGCGGCAGCTACCTGCAAAAAGTGCGCTTCACCGGCGTGCGCACGCTGCCGGCGACGACCGCCGTCCTGCAGCCGGCACAGGGTGAGCCGGTGGCTTTGCAGTTGGGCAACGACTACGTCACCAACAACCAGACCCAGACCGGCAGCGTCGACATCGATGCGCCGATCGTCTTCGTGGGCTACGGCATCGATGCGCCCGAGTATCGCTGGGACGATTTTCGCGGCATCGACGTCAAGGGCAAGGTGCTGCTGTTATTCGTCAACGAACCCCCGTCCACCGATCCGAAATTCTTCAAGGCAGCCGCGATGACCTATTACGGCCGCTGGACCTACAAGTTCGAGGAAGCGGCCCGTAAGGGCGCCGTGGGTGTCTTGATCGTGCATCGCACCGACCTCGCGAGCTACCCGTGGGACGTGGTGCGCAACTCCTGGAGCGGTGAGGAGGTGTACTTGCACGACGACAGCGATCCGAAACTCGAGGCCGCATCGTGGATCCAGTGGGACGTCGCGCGCAAGCTGTTCAGTGCGTCGGGTCTCGACATCGATCATATGTTCGCGCTGGCGGGCACACGTAAATTCAAGGCGCGGGAGTTGCCGGTGCGTTTCAAGGCCCATGTCGTGAGCAGCGTGCGGCCCTTCGAGTCCAATAACGTCGTCGCCGTGCTCAAAGGTACCGATCCCGGGCCCGCGAAGCGTGCCGTCGTCTACAGTGCGCATTACGATCATCTCGGCATCGATCCCGCCCGCGCCGGCGACGGCATCTACAACGGCGCGGTCGACAACGGCACCGGTTGCGGCATTCTCCTGGAACTTGCCCGCGCCTATGCGACGTCCGCCGCGAAGCCGCCGCAGCCGGTGTTCTTCGTTTCGGTGACCGCCGAGGAAAAGGGTCTGCTCGGCTCCAACTATTGGGGTAAACACCTGCCAGTACCCGCGGCCGCCATCTCTCTCGACCTTAACTTCGATGCGGTTCCCCCGATCGGTCTGCCGGCATCCGTGAACGTGACCGGCGCGGAGCGAACGACCTTCTATCCGACGGTCGAGAAGACCGCGGCTGCGTTCGGCTACGAGATTCAGTCCGATCCGGAGCCGGGCGCCGGCCACTACTACCGTTCCGATCACTTCAGTCTCGCGCGTACCGGCGTACCCGCTTTCTCGATCAATACCGCCTTGAAGTGGGTCGGACATCCGCCCGAATGGGGCAAGGAACGAGCCGAGGAGTACACGGCCAAGCACTATCATCAGCCGAGCGATGAATATCGCGATGACATGGATTTTTCCAGCAACGCGGCGCTCGCCCAATTCGGTTATGCGCTCGGTTGGGAGGCGCTGACCGCGCCTAACATCGTCGAGTGGCTGCCGGGCGATGAATTCGAGTCCAGCCGCCGGGAGAGCGAAGCACGGTCGGGCGTCGTCAGTCGCTGAGTCGAGATTGTTCGGCCAGATTCGCTCCGCGCCATAGGTAGATCGCCAGCAAGGGATCCGCGCGTGTGCGCATCGCGTGCGGCTCATCGCGGCGATGATGGATCAGGGTTCCGGGCACCTGGGTGCGCCAGAGGCTGTCGCCTTGCTGCCATTGGGCATGCCCGAACAGCGGCACATAGATCTCCTCGGCGGCGTGCTGATGACGCGGATAGAACGTGTCGGGTCCGAGTAGTAGAAACCCGCAGGCAAGGCGCTCGCTGCAACGTGGCCCGTTCAAACCGACCAGTTCCGCGTAGCCGTAGTTGTCGAGAAAATTCAAGTCCATCTCGTCTGCCGTATAGGTTTGGCGCCACGCGAGCAGCGGCGTGGCCTGCAGCAAGGCAGTGATCAGTTCCGGTGCGACCGGGAACGGCACCGCGGTGGCGATACGCGCCAGCCAGGCCAACACGGGCAACGCCGTGGGATCGACCGGCCGTTGGCGGGCTGAACTCGGCCACTCGTCCAGAAACCCAGACACGAGAGACGACTCGAGAGCCGCCAAAGCGGTCCACGTCGACTCCGAGAGTTTCTCGAGTGGCGTTGGCATGTCAGCGTTCCCCGCGATGGCGTTGCATCATGTCGCTCATCCCATGATCATACCGGGATGGGCCCCTATGCCGATTCCATCGTTCCCGACGAAGTACTGCCGAGCGCCGCTGCCGTGGTGATCATCGGCGGCGGCATCATCGGCACCTCGGCGGCGCTCAGTCTCGCGTCGCGCGGCATCGCCGTCGTGCTCTGCGAGAAGGGGCACATCGCCGGGGAGCAATCCAGTCGCAATTGGGGTTGGTGCCGACAGGCGGGACGCGACGAGCGCGAAATGCCGCTGATCGTCCAAAGTTTGGCGCTCTGGCGCGAGATGAACCGGATGACGGAATTCGAGACCGGCTTTCGCGAATGTGGTTGCCTTTACATCGGCGACACCGAGGCGGACGAGCGGCATTACGAGTCCTGGCTCGCGATGGCCTCGCCCCATGAAGTCGGCGCCCGCCTCGTGCGCGGCGCGGAACTTGCCGCCTTGATGCCGGGTGCGACACGGATTTTTCGCTGCGGCTTGTATGTGCCCACCGACGGCTGCGCCGAGCCGCAACGGGCGGCGCCCGCGATTGCGCGCGCCGCGCAGCGACGCGGCGCTATCGTCATGACCCAATGCGCGGTTCGCGGGCTGGAGTTCACCGGTGGCCGAGTACGCGGCGTGGTCACCGAACGCGGCCCGATTGCCTGCGATGCCGTGATCCTCGCTGGAGGTGCTTGGTCGAGCTTGTTTTGCGCCAGCGTCGACGTACGCCTGCCGCAGCTGAAAGTTTTGTCGTCGGTGATGCGCACGGCGCCGATGGCCGGAGGCCCATCCACCTGCGGTTACCTGAGCGATGTCGGCTATCGCAAGCGCCTCGACGGCGGCTACACGCTCGCCAAGGGGTCCGGTTACATCGTCCCGATCGTTCCGGATTCAGGACGCTATCTACGCGAGTATTGGCCGACGATACGCAAAGAGGCGGTGGCGCTGAAGCCACGCTGGAACGCGCAGTCGACGTTCGAATTCCTCGCACCGCGACGATGGTCGCTGGACCGGGAGAGTCCTTTCGAAAAACAGCGTGTGCTCGATCCGGCACCGAATGCACGTCTGAACGAGCAAGCGCTCGCGGCGATGCGAACACTGTTTCCGGCATTCCAGCGTGTACCCGTCGTCCAGCACTGGGCGGGATACATCGACGTCACGCCCGACGTCATTCCGTATATCAGTCCCATCGCGTCGCTGCCCGGTCTGGTCGTCGCCACGGGCTTCTCCGGCCATGGCTTCGGCATCGGGCCTGCTGCCGGACGGTTGGCGGCCGAGTTGGCGACCGGCGCGACGCCGTCGGTCGACCCGGCGCCGTTCCGTCATGAGCGTTTCAGCGACGGTTCGCCGATTACGCTGGGCTCCGAGATCTAAGAAGGGGGACAATCTTGAATCGACCTTCGCCGCAGTCGTCAGCGCACGATCTGGCTGATCTTCGCGCCCTCTATAGATGCGTCGCCAATGAGTCCCTTCTCGCCGAATACGAAGGCTAGTACCGGTTTTTTCAGGGTTTCCGTGTCGTAGCTATTGTTGCTGCCCGACGAGATCAAGGCGACGCCGGCATCTGCGCCGACCGACCAGCCTTTGCTGCTCTCGAAATTATCGAGCGCGTCCTTGGTCATGAACAGCAAAATCTCGCTGTGTTGCGACCCTCCCAGAGTCAAGCCGATCGATGCCGCCGTAAGGCTGTAATACGCCTGGGTCTTGCCGTGAACGACCAAGGCACCCTCGCCGAACTCGCCGGCGACGCCCACGCCGCCCTTCGTCAGTTGCGGAAAGACGAGCTCACCGTAGGCTTTGCGCGCCAGCCCGCGATTTTCCGGATTGAGGCGATTGAATTCATGTCTCGTACGAGCCACCCCCGCATCGATGTCCGCTTTGGATGCAGCCACGACCGCCGTGGTGACCATCAAACCTGCGAGCGCTGCCGAGAGCGCCGCAATCGTATTGGATTTCATCTGTTGAACCTCGTTATGACCGTGGCGTCATGATGTCTGGGAGGCTCGCGAAGGTCTGTACGCTGGTTAACAAACCGATCCCCGCGGCGCCGCGGGTTTATGACGCTCTGCGTAACGCGCTATAATCCTGCGGGGCCCTGATAGCACAGCGGTAGTGCAATTGTTTTGTAAACAATAGGTCGGGAGTTCGAATCTCTCTCAGGGCACCAAGCTATGTTCAATTATATCTGTCTCGGCACGAATGCCCTCCGGCGCGCAATCCGATCTATCGAGCCATGATGCCGCTCCGTCCGGCGCGGCTCGCGGGGCTCGCTTTCATCTTTCTCTGGTTCCTGATCGGCGGGATCGCGCACTTCGCGGCGACCGACCTCGAGATGCGTATCGTCCCCGCGTACATTCCGGCGCCGAGGCTCACGGTGCTCGTCACCGGTGTGTTCGAATTGCTGGGTGCCGGGGGATTGATTCTGCATGCAACTCGGCGCGCCGCGGGCTGGGGATTGTTCGCGTTGACCATCGCGGTGACGCCTGCGAATATCGACATGCTGCAGCACGCCGACGCCTTCCGGATCCCGTATTGGCTATTGCTGCTGCGCCTGCCGGTGCAGCTCGCGCTGCTCATATTGATCGTCTGGAGCACGACCCCGAGTCGCGCAGCTGCGCCCGCGCCGACTTCTTGAAAAATTCGGAGACCACATGAAATACATAGTCGCGGTGCTCGTGGCCGCTTGGTTGTCGCTGCCCTCGGTGAGTCGCGCGACCGAAATCAATCTCGCCGGCATGACCTGCGACCAGTACGAAAACAAGTTGATGAACCCGCCGCCGGATGCCGCGCCGGCACCCGGTGACGATGCCGTCAATGTCGTCATGTGGCTGTTCGGGTTCGCCGTCGCAAAATCGGGATCGCACGCCATGTACGGCAATGCCTTGCAGCAGTTCGGCAACGCGCTCGATTCGGCATGTAAGGCCCATCCGGCCGACACGCTGCTCGACTCCGTCGGCGAAGTAAAACTCGTGCAAACCAATCCGATGGATCTCGGCACCTTGGAATGCACGGTCTTCGAGACCCGCCATGCGGATATGGCGCAATCGGATCCGCAGAGCGCCACGACGATCATGATGTGGCTGTACGGTTTTTCGGTCGGGAAAGCCGGTGGGCACATCCTCAGGGCCGATGTTCTTCCCGAGTTCGCGGCGGCCCTGGCGAAACAATGCGCCGCTCATCCGGAGGATAGTTTGTACGCTGCTATCGGCGCGATGAAAATACCGAAACCGCGAACATAGCCATCACCGGGCGCCGCCCAGGGCCCGGTAGCGCGGTGCGTACGCCGTAGACAACCATGCCGCCATCGCGGTTGCTGCTCGCACCGGAGAACAGGATGAGGAGACCGACGAGAAATATGGCTACACCGGCGAGTTTTTCCATGGGACGATACCTCCCTGATCTGGTTCAGACTGAAGGGTATCATCTTCGGAAAGACCGGAATGATCCGTGCTCGCCACGCGATTGACGGGAGATGCGATGGAGGATCGCTGGCTGAGTTGGGTGAAGCGCTTGCAGAGCATCGCCTCGACGGGCAGACATTTCACACAGGACGCCTTCGATCGGGAGCGCTACGATGAGATCGGCGCCATCACCGCTCAAATGCTCGTAGCGCTTGCCGATGCGCCGGTCGACGCAATTCCCAGTCTGCCTGCCGACTTCGGCACCGGCTATGCGACGCCCAAGGTCGAGGTTCGCGCAGCGGTGTTCGACGAGAACAAGATCTTATTGGTCCGGGAACTGACCGACGGTCTTTGGGCGTTACCCGGCGGCTTCGCGGACGTGGGTCGCTCACCCCGCGAGAACATCGAGAAGGAAGTATGGGAGGAGGCGGGTCTCGTCGTCAAAGCTACCGCCCTGTACGCCGTCCGCCACAAAGCCAAACATGCCTACAGTCCCGATACGCGCGACTTCTACAAACTGTATTTCTACTGCGATCGGCTCGATCCTCGTGCGCCCACCCCTGGCAGCGAGACATCCGCGGTCGCCTACTTCCCGCTCGACGCCTTGCCGCCCCTGAGTCGGGGGAGAACGATCGAGGACGACATCGTTGCCGCCGCCGCCTTTCTGCAGGACCCGGCGAGGATCACCCGGTTCGACTGACGAGCGCCCACGTCTCCGGCTCGACTTTACTCGTCCGGGGGCCCTACGGGCGCGGACGGCGGGGCGGGGTCGGGGTGTGTCGTCGGGATGGAGGGGGCCGAATTAGCCGGCCGGGCCAAGACGATGCTATGACCGGATGAACGCGCGCCCTCGTCGTTCGAGAACTGTCGTGGGCGATTCGGTGGGCCGACGAGGAATGCCGGACCATAGCTGCGCGCATTGTCGAAAGGCTCGTAGAAGTCGACCCCGTAAGTATTCGGTTGGGAGCCGGGTTCTCCAGAAGAGATCGCGCAACCCGCGGCGAGGCTCACCACGAGCATGCATTCCGCCGCCAGCCTGACGCTTTGTTCAGAGACGGTTTTCATAAGCCCCTCCCGGCGCCTAGATCTTCGATCGCCGCCGCCAGCCGCGCCGACAGGGAATGCGATTCGGTCGGCGTGCCGACGCCACCGAGGAGGCGGGCGAGATCTTCACAGGCGTCCAAGTCCATATGCAGCGCGCCGCTAGGCAGCGATTGCTGCGCGGAAGCATGACGTTCCACAAAGATTTTCTTCATCGTGGCCAGGCTACGCGCCGCTCGTGCGGGCGGTCTGTACGACCCCCTGCGGGTCAGCGTGTAGGAATCGACCGACTTGACCCATGATCTTCACTCGGTGACAAAAATCGCGGCATCTTCGACCGTGGCTGCCGGATCGTTCGGCTTGATAGAAGCCATATTGATCACGCTACGGAAGCGCACTTCAGCATCGATCGCGCGCTTGACCGCCTCGTTGATCTGCTCGATGTCGATGAGTTCAATGTCGGGTCCGATATCATGTTGCGCACAGAAGTCGAGCACTTCTTGCGTTTCCTGCAGACTGCCGATCAGCGACCCGGCGACGTTCTTACGATGAAACGCGACTGCCTGATTGTTCACGCCCACCATCGGCTCGAGCGCCCCCACGATGCAAATCGTCTTGTCACGCTTGAGCAGCGGGATGAAAGGATTGATGTCGTGCTTTTGCGGGACCGTGGAAAGCATGAAGTCAAATTTTCCGCGCAGCGCCTGCAGAGCTTCACGGTCCGTCTCGAGCACCGCGTTCGCGCCGAGGCGCGCGGCGTCGGCGATTTTCTCCTTGCTGGTCGTGAACAGCGTGACTACGGCGCCCATGGCGAGCGCAAGCTTGGCAGCCATGTCGCCCAAGCCGCCGAAACCTAAGATACCTACGTGGTCACCGGGTTTTACGCCCCAGTGCTTCAGGGGCGAATAGGTCGTCACCCCTGCGCAGAGTATCGGCGCCGCCAATTCCGGGCGCAGATTGCCCGGGATCTTCAGCGCAAAGTCTTCCTGAACGACCAGCACGCTCGAGTAACCGCCAAAGCTGTTGTCGCGATCGTACATATTTATACCGCCCGGCGCCTTGGCTGCGGGGATCATCGGTCCGTTATACGTGGCGAGCCAGCTGTTCGGGCCCTCGCAATAGTTCTCGTCACCCGCGAGACAGGGCTCGCATTGCCGGCAGCTATCGATCATGCAACCGACGCCGACCAGATCCCCTGGCGCATGCCGGGTCACCGCCGAGCCCACGTCGGTGACTCTGCCGACGACTTCGTGTCCCGGAACACAGGGGTAGATCGTGTTGCCCCATTCGTTCTTGATCTGGTGGATGTCGGAGTGACAGACGCCGCAGAACAATACGTCGATTACGATTTCGTCGGCGCGCGCCGCGTCCCGCTCGAATTCGAACGGCTTCAGGTCGCTGAACGAGTGCTTCGCTGCGTAACCCAATACCTTGAGCTTCGCGCCGGCCGGATCCTTCGGGGAGAGGCGCGCGCGCGGCTGGGCGCCCGACTGCACGGCGTCGCGCTGCACAGCGCCCGCGAAGATCCGCTGCAGTTGTTCGCCGGCAAAACGGACGGCCTCCTGCGCCTTCGGCACGACCGCTGCCATGCCGAAGAACTCATGCGTGACACCCATGTAGACCTTGCGCGTAACCGCGACTCCCGCCTCTTTCAGCGCCGTCTCGAGCATCTCACCGTCGCTGCGCAGCGGATCGATCTCGGCGTTGATGATAGTCACCGGCGGCAGCCCGACGAGGTCCGCGTTGATCAGGTCCAGGCGAGTGTCGGCCTTGTCGAGGGGAGTCGTCACGAGTTTGTCGAGGAACCAGCCGATCATCGCTCGGTTCAGTGGTTTTGCACTCGCGCTGTCGTCGTAAGACTGCGTCGCCATGTTGCCGGTTTGCGCGATCGGGTAGACGGCGATGACCGCGACGGCCTTGTTCGCGCCGCGGTTTCGCGCCGCTATCGCCGTGGCCACGGCGAGATTGCCACCCGCGCTCTCACCCGCGAGTGCGATGCGCCCTGCGTCACCGTTGAGCGCGCCTGCGTTGGCCGCGACCCAATCATAAGCCGCGATCGCATCATTCCAAGCCGTGGGAAATGCATGCTCCGGCGCACGCCGGTAATCAACCGACACCACGACCGCACCGGCAGCCTCGCTCAAGCCTCGCGCGCCGGCATCGTAGGTATCCAAGTCGGCAATGACCCAACCGCCGCCATGAAAGTAGACGACGAGCGGGAAAGGCCCGTGTCCTGCCGGCGTGTAGACTCGCGCCCGGAGAGTCGCACCCGCTGCGGGGATGCTGCGGTCTTCGGACTTGACGCCCGGTAGCAGCGCTTCCGGAGATGCGCTTCTGCCCTGGGCCCGCAACAGCGCGGACACGGCATCTGCGGGACTCGGCTGCAGGCGCGCTTGGGCCGCGGTCAAATTCTCGACGGCTTGCCCATGCAGTTCCGCGAGTTGTTCCAGTACCGCTTGCATATGGGCGTCGACCGAGTGCGACGTATCGCCCACACCGCGAACGGTATTGATGAGATCACGCACGAGGCTGGTCATGTTCGCACCTATTTTCGGCTCCGGCATCGGCGATGCCTCGAGGCCGAGACGGTGAGCCATCCACGATCCTTACAGCAGCGGTGACTGGCCCGTTACCGCGTCAGGAAATGCCTACGGAAAAGGCATTTGCGCTGGGGCGCCGTCCTATGTGCGCTGTCAGACGGTATCCGCTATGTGAACGGAACAGGCTAGACGTTCCATCCAATGTCCAACAACAGCGCCGGGAACAGGAGGATCTCATTCAAGCGGAGAATCATCTGATCGCCCGTCTGCCGCGACAGCAGCGCCTGGATTTGCTCGAACACTGCGAGCCGATCCAACTCGCGCTCGAGTCCATCCTGTGTGAGCCCGGAGAGCGTACGCGCTATGTGTACTTCCCGACGCAGAGCTTCGTGTCGCTCGTAAGCATCGTCGATCAGAAGCCATTTTTGGAAGTCGGCATGATAGGCCGCGAGGGCATGTTGGGAATACAACTCGGGCTCGGCGTCCTGACCACGCCGCTACGTGCCCTGGTGCAAGGCGCGGGCGCGGCTTGGCGCATCAACGCGCGCACCTTCACCCGGGAACTCGGCAAGAATCCGCCGCTGCGCCGCATTTTGAATCTTTATACCTACGTCTTGATGGCGCAATTTGCCGGCGCGGCGGCGTGCATCAGATTTCATTTGATCGAGCAGCGCCTCGCCCGCTGGTTGCTCATGACACAGGATCGCGCTCAGTCGGATCGCTTTTACGTCACGCATGAGTTTTTGTCTTATATGCTCGGCGTTCGCCGCGTTGGCGTCACCGCCGCCGCCGGCGACTTACAACACCGCGGACTCATCGAATACCATCGCGGCGACCTCCAGGTGCTCGACCGTGCCGGGCTGGAGAAAGCCTCCTGCAGCTGCTATGCGACGGATGCGGCCGTTTATCGACACCAACTGGCTTAGGCGCGGAGTGCCGGCTAAGTGAGCCGCAGCGCGGCCATGACGCCCCTGACGCGTCGGGTGGCAATCCAACAATGATGCGATAATCACGGTATGGTTGTACACCGTTGGATATTGCTGTGCGTTCTTCTCACGCTCGGGGGCAAGGCGATGGCCGTCGATGAACCACCTTATCGACCGGTCGTAGACGATGGCGCTTTCGCGGTCCGCGATTATCCGGCCTTGCTCGTCGCCGAAGTCACTGTCACCGGCGATCAAGATGAGGCCGGGAGCCGCGGCTTCCGCTTGCTTGCCGCCTACATTTTTGGTGCCAACACGCGCAAACAAAGCATTGCGATGACGGCGCCGGTCGTCCAGTCGCAGCAGGCGGCTCTGTGGACCGTGCGTTTCATCATGCCGCAAGGTGCGACTCTCGAATCGCTGCCCGCACCCAAGGACGCGCGCGTGCATGTGGTCGCGGTAGCGCCGACCCGGGTTGCCGTCGTGCGTTTTTCCGGCCTCGCGTTCGAGCGCGACGTTGCGGCGAGAACCGCGGAGCTGCGCGCTTACCTCGCCTCGCATCATTGGTCCGCGATCGGTCCGCCACGGCTCGCCCGCTATAACCCTCCTTGGACGCCCTGGTTCATGCGCCGTAACGAGGTGATGATTCCCATCGAGCCGGGTACACCCCCTTGACAGAAACGAGGCGCGGGAACTGCAGCCTGCGCATCAGTCTCGGTCTCGTCCTGCTGCTGGGAGCCGATTCGGCAGCATGGCCGGCCGCCGATCCGGAGTTGGCGCCGGTGATCATCAGTGGCGAGAGGCCGGGACCTGGGCTGTGGCAGATCGTCGGCGAGCAGACGCCCGGCAAGCGGACACAGCTCTGGATCCTCGGCACGGTCTCGCCTCTGCCCGTGGGCATGACATGGCGTGCCCGCGAGCTCATGCGGGTGCTCGCGGCGGTGGATACGGTGATCTTTGCCAGGCCCATGGAGCTGTCGACGCCGCGCGCCTTGTGGATGTTGATAGCGCAGCGCGATCTGCTCTTGCTGCCCCGCGGCCGCAGACTCCGCGATGTCCTGCCCTTGGATCTGTACGCGCGTTTCGTCGCAGCGCGTGCGCAGTTGGGTGAAGACGGCGACAAACTGGAACGCTATCGGCCGGTCATCGCCGGCGCCTTGCTCGAGGACCGCGCCCTCGCCGGCAAGGGTCTCTCGGATCGCCTCGACGTCTCGCTCACCGTGCGCCGGCTGGCGCGAGAGCAGCACATCGCCAGCGTCGAATTGAACACGCCGGGCGCCCCGGACATGCTCGCGGCGCTGCGCGCCGTGCCGCCCGCAGCCGAACTTGCGTGCCTCGCGACGCTGCTGGATTCGATCGAAACCGGGATTCCCGCGCTCGCCGCGCGCGCCGACGCCTGGGCGAGCGGTGATATCGAGCGGCTTCGTTCTCTGCCGCCGTCCAGCATGTCGGCCTGCGCCGCGGCATTGGGGCGGGCTGGAGCCGCGATCACACCGTGGCAGGAGGCGCGGGCCGAGTGGCTCGCCGCGCTCGCGGCGCGCATGCAAAGCGCCGGCAGCACGCTCGCCGTGATCGATGTCGACATGCTCCTCGGCCCAGACGGTTTGCTGCAGCGCTTGCGCGACGCGGGCTATCGCGTCGAGGAGCCATGAGCCGCGCCGCTTTGATCTTGCTGTGTCTCTGGCTGGGGGCTTGTGTGTCGTCGCAAATCCTCGTCGGGACCGCGCGTAAACCGATTGCGGTCGCGCAAGTGCAGATCTATGTGCGGCCGCCCGCCGCGGCTTACGAAGAAATTGCCTATCTCGAGACCAGCAGCGAGCATTCATGGTCGTTCACGGAAGACGGGCGGACACGCATCGTGATCGAACGCCTGAAGTCGCAAGCGGCCAGGCTCGGCGCCAATGGCCTCTTGTTGCAAGCTCTCAGTGATCGAGTCGTCGACGGCGTGGGCGCCGGCGTCGGCGCCGCTTTGGTCGGCACGCACGGTATCATCGGCGCAGGGCTCGGCGTCGACGGTTCGAAGACCGACAAGATCGGCCGAGCCATGGCGATTTATCTCCCGCCCGCGGTCGCCCCGCGCTGAAGCGCGCTCCTTGAAACCTGGGCGCGCCGCTCACGGCTTGCCGGACAAAGGGGTGAGCAGGGCCTTTGCGCGGCCATGAATCGCCGCGGCGGTGAAACCGAATTCGCGCAGCAGAACCTCGGCGGGCGCCGAGGCGCCGAAGTGTTCGATGCCCACCATCTGACCCTGCGTGCCTACATAGCGGTCCCAACCCTGGGAGACGCCTAATTCCACCGCGAGTCGCGCGGGGACGTCCGGCGGCAATACGGCATTGCGGGCATTTTCTGGCAAGAGATCGAACAGTTCCCAGCTCGGCATCGAGACGCAACGGACCGCGACGCCGTCATGCTCGAGAAGTCCGGCCGCTGCGAGGATCAAGGCGACTTCCGAACCGGTTGCAATCAGGATCAACTCGGGTCTGCGTCCCGGGCTGTCATAGAGCACATAGGCCCCCTGTCGCAGCCCGTCGGCCGATGCGTAACGGCTGCGATCGAGCGTCGGTAATTCTTGGCGCGTCAGAATCAGCGCGACCGGGCGGTCCTGCGTCTCGATAGCCACGCGCCAGGCGACGGCGGTTTCGTTGGCGTCCGCTGGCCGAATCACCAACAGGTTCGGAACGGCGCGCAAACTCGCGAGCTGTTCGATCGGTTGATGTGTCGGTCCGTCCTCGCCCAAGGCGACACTGTCATGGGTGAACACATGGATGACGTGCAGGCCCATGAGCGCGGCCAGACGGATTGGCGGTCGCATGTAATCCGAGAAGATCAGGAAGGTCGCATCGAACGGGATCAATGCGCCGTGCGCGGCGAGGCCGTTCACGATCGCCCCCATCGCGTGCTCGCGCACGCCAAAGTGCAGATTGCGCCCGAGGTGGCTCCATGCGCCGCCCGTCCCGCCCTGATGATCGTCGGTCGTCGGGATGTCAGCGGGATTGAAATCACCGAGTCCTTTGAGCGCCGTTTTCGTCGACGGATCGAGATCGGCGGAGCCGCCGAACAAGGCGGGAAGTTTCGCCGCGACCGCATTCATGACCTTGCCGGAGGCATCGCGCGTCGCCAGCCCCTTGGGGTCCGCGGGAAAGACGGGCAATGCTGAATCCCAGCCCGCGGGTAGCCGGGCCCGGACACGGTCGTCGAGTTCCGCCGCCAATTCCGGGTGCTTCCGGGTGTATGTCCGAATCAGTTCATGCCAGCCCGTCTGGAGAGCCTTGCCCCGCACGCCCGCCTCGCGACAATGGGCGAGAGCCTGCGGCGGCATGAAAAAATCCGGCGTCAGGGGCCATTCGAGAGTCTGTTTGGTCTTGCGCACATTGTCCGCACCCAGCGGCGAACCGTGGGCCTTGAACGTGTCCTGTTCCGGCGAGCCATAGCCGATGTGCGTGTGCACGAGCAGCAGCGATGGTCGTGACGTCTCGGCATGCGCCGCGCGTAGTGCCGTGTCCACAGCCTCCAGGTCATTGCCGTCGCGGACGACGAGCGTATGCCAACCATAGGACGCGAATCGCGCCGCGCGATCTTCCGTGAACGTGATGTTCGTGCCGCCGGCGAGCGTGATGTCGTTATCATCGTAAAGACAGATGAGTTTGCCCAAGCCCAGATGGCCGGCTAGCGACGCCGCCTCGGAAGCAACGCCCTCCATCAAATCCCCGTCACTGACGAGCGCATAGGTGCGGTGATCGATCACCGGCAGCCCGGGCTGATTGTAACGGGCCGCCAAATGCGCTTGCGCGATCGCCATACCCACGGCGTTTGCGATGCCCTGGCCCAGCGGACCCGTCGTCGTCTCCACCCCGGGGGTATGCCCTCGCTCCGGATGACCGGGTGTCTTGCTGCCCCACTGCCGAAATTGTTCGAGATCCGCGACCGAGAGCGCGTATCCGAAGACATGCAGCAGGCTGTAGAGCAACGCCGAGCCGTGCCCGGCCGAGAGGACGAAGCGATCCCGGTCGAACCATGCGGGATCGTGGGGATTGAACTTCAGCCAGCGCGACCAAAGCACATAGGCCATCGGGGCCGCACCGAGGGGCAGGCCCGGGTGCCCGCTATTGGCCTTCTGCACCATATCCACCGACAGAAATCGGATCATGTTGACGCAGAGCTGATCGAGCGCTGCCTCGGAGGTGGTCATTTTTTCCATAGGACCCGAGTCCGTGCAACTCTCGTGCCCGTGTCGACGGGGGCGCGTGCGGGCGTAGATCGCTCCGATCGACGCGCCTGATGGTCCCAGCGTGTGCAGAAATGTCGGAGTCCGCGTGTAACAAATGCATCCGCGCCCGGCGTGTTAGGCACCGAACAGACGCACTCAGGTCCGGCGCGCATCGTAAAGATCGAATCAAACGAGGGTCCCCCGATGTTGCGCAGTAACCAAGATCTCGAGAAATATGTCATCGGCGCGAGCGACGGCGCGATCGGCCACGTCAAGGATCTCTACTTCGACGATACGCAATGGGTCGTCCGCTATCTCGTCGTCGATACGAGTGCCTGGCTTGCAACCCGCAAGGTGCTGATCTCGCCGTACTCGGTCGGAGTCCCCGACGATGCCGAGCGTGTCCTGCCGGTGAGCATCACGAAACAGCAGGTCAGGGACAGCCCGAATATCGACTTCGACAAGCCGGTGTCACGCCAGCATGAGATTCAATATCTCGGCTATTACGGTTACCCCTACTACTGGGGTGGGGCAGGCCTCTGGGGCGAGGGCGCGTATCCTGGGATGATGATGACCGGCATTGGGTACGGCGGCGCCGACGCGCCGTATCGCGATGACCCGGCGCCACCCGCGCAGAATGCAGACCCGCACTTGCGCAGCTGCGAAGCGCTCGCCAAGTATCACGTCCACGCGAGCGACGGAGACATCGGCCACGTCCAGGCCTTTTTGGTGGACGACCAGTCATGGGCGATACGCTACGTCGTGCTCAACACGAGCAACTGGTGGCTTGGCCATCAGGTGCTTATCGCCCCGACTTGGATTCAGGACGTGAGCTGGTCGCAGTCCAAAGTGACCGTCAACTTGACGCGACTCGCCGTGCAAGAGGCACCTGTCTACGACCCAAAGGTCATCCTGGATCGCAAGGCCGAGATCGATATCCACCAGCACTATGGCAAGACAGGCTATTGGAACGAAGCGCGGACTCGCCGAGTCGCCTGATGGCGGTTCCCGCGGCTCGGTCGCCGCTTCCACACCACGCTGGAGATCTCTGCCATGAAAAGTTCCTTGCAGCGTAAAGCCACAAGCGTATTGATATGCATCGCGGCGGCGCTCGCCGGCTCAGGGCAGGCGATGGCAGAATCCCTCGATTTTCCGCCCTTGTCGGACGCCGCGAAACCCGAGCACTTGCAAGGCAAGGTCGTCTGGGCAGATCTCGTCACGCCGAACCTTGCCGGAGCGGAGGCTTTCTACGGCGGTTTGTTCGGTTGGAACATCCGTGAAATTCACGTCGGCGACACCGATTACGCCGTCGCCTCCGAGGATGGCCGACCTATCGCCGGTCTCGTCCAAAGAGCCGTTCGTCCCGGCGAACAAAAGCAATCCCATTGGTTGACCTTCATTGCCGTCCACGACGCCGACGCGGCCGTACGGAGCGCGGTCGAGGACGGCGGGAAAATTCTGTCGAAGCCTAGGACCTACGGCGGCCGCGGGCGGCAGGCGGTGTTGGCTGGAAGGGATGGGGCGGTGTTCGCCGTGCTTGCCTCCAAGAGCGGTGACCCCGGCGACTTTCTCGCAAGCCCGGGCGAATGGATTTGGAGTGCGCTGCTCACCCAGGATCCCGACGGGGCGGCGAAGTTCTACAAGACCCTGTTCGGCTACGACGTTTTCGATCTACCGAGCGAAGACGGCTTGGAACATGTCGTGTTGTCGAGCCAGGACTATGCGCGCGCAGGCATCAACTCCTTGCCGAAGGACGATCTGCACCGGCACGCGCATTGGCTGAACTTCATTCGGGTCACGAATACGTCCGAGGCGGTCGCCAAGGCGCAAGCCTTGGGCGGCAAGATTCTGGTCGAACCGCGCGTCGATCGTCACGGTGGGCGCGTCGCGTTGTTGGCGGACCCATACGGTGCTCCATTCGGGGTCATGGAATGGACCGACACCGATTCCAAGGCGGAGCCGAAATGACACGCGCCGGTTCCGCGGGCGTTCGTTGGGCGCGCGCGCTGGGCGCGACCGCGACGCTGGCGCTCGCCGGCTGCACCGTGACGCCGTACGGCGACGGCTACGATGGCTACTACGGCGGCTACTACGGCGGCTATTACGAGCCATACGGCTATGACTATGGTGGCTGGGGACCCGGTTACCGTGTAGGTCCCCCCCACGGCCGGGACGGGCATTTCGGCGAGCATGGAGGTGGGGGCGCTGGCGACGGCCATGGCGGCGGCGGCGGCCATGGCGGCGGTCATGATGGCGGCCACGGCGGTGGTGGCGGCCACGGCGGTGCTGGCGCACCCTCGATTCCGCAAGGTGCCCGTGGCGGCGGCCATCATTGAGGCCTGCGTGCGTTACCGAACATACCGTTCGCCGGGGTACTCCTATACTTGAGTGCCGGCCCATATCTCCGTGCGTCAGGAATCTGTATTCGACTTGAAGGGAAGCACTGTGATGTCCGGCGAAGCTAGAAAGAATCATCTCCTGGCTGCGTTGCCGGAAGCGGAATTCGAGCGTTGGAAGGCCGCACTCGAGCCGATCAATTTGCCCTTGGGCCAAGTCGTCTACGAGTCCGGCTCGACGCTGACCCACGCGTATTTCCCTACCACGGCGATCGTCTCGCTGCTCTACGTGTTGCAAGACGGTGCATCCGCCGAAATCGCGGTCGTGGGTAACGAGGGCATGGTGGGTGTCGTCTTGTTCATGGGCGGCGAGTCGACCCCGAGTCGCGCGGTCGTGCAAAGCGCCGGCCGCGGCTACCGGGTCAAGGGACAGTTCGTCAAGGCCGCTTTCGACAAGTCCGGTCCGGTCCTGCACTTGCTGCTGCGCTATACACAGGCTCTGATCACGCAGATGGCGCAAACCGCGGTCTGCAACCGGCATCATTCGCTAGATCAGCAGTTATGCCGCTGGTTGCTGCTGAGCCTGGACCGTTTGGACGGCAACGATCTCGTCATGACCCAGGAGTTGATCGCCAACATGCTCGGCGTGCGTCGCGAAGGGGTTACCGAGGGTGCGCTCAAGCTGCAGCAGGCGAAGCTGATACGCTACGCCCGTGGTCACATCACGATTTTGAACCGCAAGGGTCTCGAACACCGGACTTGCGAGTGCTATTCCGTCGTCAGGAAGGAGTACGACCGCCTGTTGCCGGCGACCGTCGCGATTTGAGACGGAGCGTCGGGCTCAGGCGATGGTCGATGCAGAGACGGTCGCGATTTGCGCGAGGACGGTTTCCAACCATTGGCGCAGCGCCGCCCCACCCATGGCGCCCGATTGTCGCGCGACTTCGCCCCCGTGATCGAAGACGATCAGCGTGGGTATACTGCGAATTTGGTAACGCTCCGCTGGCGCGGTTTCGTCGTCGGTATTGAGTTTGGCGAAGCGCAGCCGCGGTTCGAGTTGCCGTGCCGACGCCTCGAAGAAGGGTGCCATTGCCTTGCACGGACCGCACCATGGCGCCCAAAAATCGACGACTACCGGCACGCCGTTACGACTCAGGTGACGGTCGAAGTTGCTCGTCGTGAGCGGCACCGGACGCCCTTCGAACAACTCGAAATGGCATTGTGGGCAGCGCGGATGGTCGCTCAACCGTGACGTCGGCAGCGCGACGATGCGATCACAGTGCCCGCAGACGATCTCCAATTTTTCTTTCATCCTCGCTCCGACTCCGGCGACCCGAGAAAGTTGCCCCGATTCCCCGCTCATGCGAAAAACGCATAAGCCGGAGAAAAAATTGTAGTTCACAGCCCCCGGCCGCACCGGGATGATGCGCGCCTTCGCGCTGTCGTAATTGCGCAAATAGGAGTGTGGGATGAGTTCGCGTATTGCCGTTTGGGCCTTGCTACCAGCCAGTTTCTTACTGGTTTCCAGCAGTTTCGCCGACGCAGATGGGCTGGAAGAGGTTGTCGTCACCGCACAACGCAAGCAGGAATCTCTGCAAAGCGTCGGGATCGCGATCTCGGTCTTGGCCGGCGACAGCCTGCTGCAGAAATCCGTGAAAAGCATCGACGACCTGCAAAATGCCGTGCCGAGTCTCCAGGTCGAACCGGCCTTCGGCAGCAGCCTCCCGCAGCTGCGTATTCGCGGCGTGGGCTTCCTAGACTACACGTCGAACAATGCCTCCCCGGTCGGCGTGAGCGTCGACGACGTCGCCTTCGCCCTGCCGATCCAAACCCAGGGACAGTTGTTCGATCTCGATCGAGTCGAAGTTTTGCGCGGACCGCAGGGGACCTTGTACGGCCGCAATACCACCGGCGGTGAGATCAATTTCATCACGAACAAACCCACCGCCGCACCCGAGGCGGGCTTCACGGCCGAGTACGGCTCCTTCAATGCGGTCGATGCGCAAGGCTATGTTTCAGGCACGATCGTGGACGGGGTGACGGGACGCCTCTCGCTCGCGACCGAGCAGGGAGGCGCTTGGCAGCACAATCGCGAGACCGGGCAGAGCCTCGGCAAGAAGGACACGATTGCGCTGCGTGGCCAGTTGCAATGGGATGCGTCCGACGTCGTGAACTTCCACTTGGGCGTGCATTTGTCGCTGGATAAATCCGATGAGACGGGTCTGCAATTGATCAACGCCTACACGCCGTACAACGCGGGCGCCGGCGGCCCGACGATTCCGGCCGATACGTCGCCCTACGTCGCGGGTTGGGGGCTCAATCCGACCTTCGCGAAGATCATCGGTCTTGCGCCGGGCTCGAAGCCCGGTCTCGACGACAGCAACAACGGCGTCGACTTCACGACCAACGTCGACCTCGGCGTCGTCAAACTGACCAGTATCACAGCCTACGACAAGCTCATCCGGCGCGAATACGGCGACTGGGACGCGACCCAATATTATGACTCGGATGAGTACTTCAACAGCGACGTCGACGTCTTCTCCGAGGAGTTCCGTATTGCCTCCACGGCCACGGGGCCGTTCACCTGGGTGAGCGGCCTCTTTTATTCGGATCAAGACCTCAAGGAAGATTTCTACTCCGACTTCACGGATGCCGAGGACATCGGCGGCATCGCTTTGACGAACTATGAACAGGTCGCGAACTCCGTGGGAGTCTTCGCCCAAGGTAATTATCAGTTCACGGACACGCTCAAGGCCACCCTGGGCGTGCGCGAGGATCACGAAACCCGGGAATTACTTGGCCTCAACACGGGGTTCATCGTGCCCTCGGTCCCCACTTTCACAGGTCCGCAATCGCGTTCCACGACCTCGAACCTGCCGTCGGGCAAGGCCGAGCTGGACTTTCAACCGACCGCCCAGACGCTGATCTACGAGAGCATCAGCCGCGGCGTGAAGTCCGGCGGATTTACCGCCCACAACACGACGAGCGGGCCCCAGCCTGATCCCTTCGAGCCCGAAAAGCTCACGGCCTTCGAGCTTGGCGAAAAATCCGATCTGACAGGCACTCTGCGCGTCGATGCCGCGGTCTTTTATTATCGCTACAAGGACCAACAGGTCCTCGGCAAGGTGTTCGACGATGTCTCCCAATCCTACATCGGCCGCTTCGTCAACGCCGACTCGCGCATCAGCGGCGGCGAGGTGGAACTCGCGTGGCGGCCGCTCGGCGCCCTGGAGATCTCCCAATACGCCGGGTTCGCGGAAGGGTATTACACGAAGACGCTGCTCGACAGCGGCGGCAACAACTACGACGGTCAGGCCGAAAGCTTCCCGAAATGGAGCTATGGCGGCGATGCGGCCTACACCTGGCACCTTGCGCATTACCAGCTGACGGCGGAATCGAATTACAGCTTCCATGATACGTACAGCCAGTTCTATCTGCTGGGCAGCCCGGACTTCACGGTGCCGAAGTACTGGCTCGCGAACGCCAATCTCACGCTTGCGCCGGCCGGCGACAAGTCCTGGGCGGTCGGTCTGTGGGGCCGCAACATCTTCAACAAGTACTATGACGTGACCCGGAATTTCTTCCTGCCGGGGACTGACATTGCCCAAGCTGGTCAGCCGGCCACCTTCGGCATCCGCGTCACCTACAAGTATTGAGTCATCGAAACCTGAAGGATCCAGGCCATCGTGTGGAAAGTACTCGGCATCGTCGTCGCCATCCTCGTTCTCTTGCTCGGGGCCGCGTGGCTCAAGCTGCGGGGCCCCGACATTCCCTATGAGGAGCTGCAGGCGCGCTACGACGATGCCTCGTCGCGTTACGTCGATCTGCCCGGCGGTTTCCACGTCCATTATCAGGATGACGGCGACGCCAAGGCGCCGCTGCTGGTGCTGTTGCACGGTTTCGGCGACTCGTACACGAGTTGGCAAGGCTGGGTCGGCGCACTCCGGGGACGCTACCATGTCATCAGCCTCGATTTTCCAGGGCATGGGCTCACGCGTGCGCCGGCCGGATATCAATTGAGCGGGCCGGGCCTCGCGGATTTCGTCGCGAATTTTGCGAATTCCTTGGGGTTGCAGAAGTTCGCCGTGGCGGGCAACTCGATGGGCGGCGGCGCCGCCTGGCAACTCGCACTGCGCCACCCCGACCTGCTCGACGCCCTGATCCTCGTCGATGCGGCGGGCTGGCCTGCGGAGAAGCCGCCGACGACCGTGCCGCTGGCGTTCCGAATTCTGCAATACCCCATCGGGCGGGCATTTTTGCGCAATATCGACAATAGTCCGCTGATCGAGGAGGGTGTGAAGACCGACGTCTATGATAAGGCGTTGATAACGCCCGCCTTCGTCGCCCGCTGGGCCGATTTTCAGCGTGCACCCGGGCATCGCGCCATCCTCATGGACATCAACATCGGCGCCCAGGCGAATGCGACCCCGGAATTGCTCGCCGCGATCCAGATACCGACGCTCGTCATCAACGGCGAGAACGACGTGCTCGTCGAGCCGGCGAGCGCGAAGAAGTTTGCGGCGGCGATTCCGGGGGCGAAGCTGATCCTTTATCCGCAGGTCGGGCATCTGCCGCAAATCGAGATTCCGGCGCGCTCCGCCGCGGATGTCGCCGCCTTTCTAGAGTCGCTGCCGTCCACGCCGACGTCCACGTCGACGGGTACCTGAAGCTCCGCGAGGCAGGTGCGCGCTCCTTCGGAACCCGGCGCTGCTCCGGCACCTGGCGCTCCTCCGGTATGATCATCGGCATGTGGACCGACTCGCTGGGAAATCCCGTCACCTGTGCCAACGCGGCGACGCTCGCCGCGATCGACGACTTCGTGTTCGGTCTGCTGTCTTATGAAACGCGCGCGGAGCGGGTACTTGCCGGCGCCGACCGCGATCCCGGCTGCGTTCTCGTGAACGTGTACGCCGGCTATCTGTGGATGCTGCTCGAAGCCGAGGAGGCGGCTCTGCGGGCGACACCCTACCTGGTCGCGGCCGAGCGCGGACTTGCGGCGACCTCGCCCTCCGAGGTGCTCGTTCGCGAACGGCTCAATGTGACGATGTTGCGCAGTTGGGTCGACGGCGACCTCGCCGGCGCATCAAGCGTTTGCGAACGGATCGCGGATGAGTTTCCACGCGACCTCGTGGTCCTCAAGTTGCATCAGTATCTCGAGTTCAACCGCGGCAACTTCCCGGAGATGCTGCGGATCGCGCTCAAGGCCGTGGCGGCCGCGCCGGAGGTCGCCTACGTGCACGGCATGGCCGCGTTTGCCTACGAGGAATGTCATTTGTTCGCCGAAGCCGAAGCGGCCGCGCACAGAGCGCTGGCGCAGTCGCCCAAGGAGCCGTGGGCGCAACATGCGCTCGCGCACGTGCTGTTGACGCGCGGGCAGATCGATGCCGGCGCGCGCTTTCTCGAGTCGTGCCGGACTTCCTGGACGGAGTTGAACTCGTTCATGTCGACGCACCTATGGTGGCATCTGGCGCTGTTCTATCTGAGTCAGGGTCGCACCGAGCGCGTGCTCGAACTCTACGATCAGCATTGTTGGGGGGTGGCGAAGGCATATTCCCAGGATCAAATCGGTGCGGTCTCGCTGCTCGCGCGCGCGGAACTCGCGGGAGTCGATGTCGGCAGGCGCTGGCAGGACCTCGGGCCTTACCTCGCGGCTCGCGCCAACGATACCGTGCAACCCTTTCTCAGCATGCAGTATCTGTACGGCCTCGCACGGGCGCGGCGCCCCGAGGCAGGGGCTCTGATGGCGGCGGTCGAAGCCGCGAGCGAGTCGGCGCCTCTCGAGACTCGCGCCATCTGGCGCGAGGTTGCGCTACCGGCTTGCCGCGGACTGCTGGCGTACGCGACCGGCGACGCGCATTGCGCCTGGACCGAGCTGTCGCGGGCCCAGCCGCGGCTCGTCGAGATCGGCGGCAGCCATGCGCAGCGGGATCTGTTCGAACAGATCCTCCTCGACGCTGCGCGCAAGAGCGGGCGCCGCTTACTGGCCCAGCAAGGATTCGAACTGCGCCGCACGGGCGACCCGGACGGAGTTCCGGTCAACGAGGCGCTCGCCGAGATCTACGCGGAGTTGCGTCTGCCCGACCTCGCGCTTGCCGCGCGCGCGCGCGCCGATGCCACCCGCAGCCGTCATGCCTGAGCGCGATCATTCGCCCTTACACCGGGAAATCGAGTCGCGGGAGGCCGATCTCGTTGCGCTCACCCGTGATCTGATCCGTTTCCCCACGATCAATCCCCCGGGCGAAGCCTACCGCGACTGCGCCGAATTCATCGGCAAGCGGCTCCAGGCCCGCGGATTCAGGGTGGACTACGTGCGCGCGTTCGGCTCGCCGGGTGACACCGAGACGCATCCACGCTGGAACGTCGTTGCGCGGCGCACGGGCCTGCGTCCGGGGCCTTGCGTTCACTTCAACAGTCACATCGACGTCGTCCAGACCGGCGCCGGATGGAGCATGGATCCGTTCGCCGGCGTGGTGCGCGACGGCAAGGTCTACGGTCGCGGCGCCTGTGACATGAAGGGCGGTCTCGCCGCCTCGATCGTGGCGATCGAAGCGCTGATCGACAGCGGCGCCGACCTGCCCGGAGCGCTGGAATTGTCCGGCACGGTGGACGAGGAGTCGGGCGGCTTCGGCGGTGTGCACTACCTCGCCGAACGCGGCTGGTTTTCCCCGCCGCGGGTCGATCACGTGATCATTCCGGAACCACTCAACGTCGACCGGGTCTGCATCGGCCATCGCGGTGTCTGGTGGGCGGAGATAGAAACCCATGGGCGGATCGCGCATGGCTCGATGCCGTTTCTCGGCGACTGCGCCGTGCGCCACATGCATGCCGTGATCGACCGCTTCGAACGGGACCTATATCCGCGGCTGGCTGCCCGCCACACGACGATGCCCGTCGTGCCGCCAGGCGCGCGCCAATCGACGCTGAACATCAATTCCATTCATGGCGGCCACGCCGAGATCGCCACTGGCTTCCCGGCCGCGTGCGTGCCCGATTCATGCCGCATGATCATCGATCGGCGCCTGCTGGCCGAGGAAAGTCTCGACGGCGTCAAGGCGGAGCTGCGCGCACTGCTCGATCAGCTGAGTCTCGAGCGTGAGGGTTTCCGTTACGGCTTGCGCGACTTGTTCGAGGTGGCGCCGACGCTGACGGACCGCGACGGGCCGGTCGCCGCCGCGACCGCGTCGGCGATCCGCCGCGTGCTCGGTCGCGAACCGGAATTCATCTGTTCTCCGGGCACCTACGATCAAAAACACATCGACCGAATCGGTAAACTCAAGGACTGCATCGCCTACGGGCCCGGTATCCTCGATCTCGCGCACCAGCCCGATGAGTACGTGCGCATCGACGACATGGTGAATGCCGCGAAAGTCATGGCAACGGCGGCTTGGGGCCTGCTCGATCCCGGCTCATGAGCGGTCTGCGTGCGTGCCGCCCGCGCCGCCTCGCGCCTGCGGTCATGGGCGCGATGCTGGTCGCGGCCTACAGCCTCCTGGCCTGGAGCCGGGCGCCCGCCGGCCCCTTGCCAGGAGCGTCGCCCGGTATGCCCACGCGCGACCGAGTCATCGTCGGACTGCAGCTAGAGCCGCCGACGCTCGATCCGACCGAGAGTCCCGCCGCGGCGATCTCCGAGGTTCTCTATGGCAACCTCTACGAGGGCTTGGTGCGGTTCGCCGCCGACGGCAGCGCGCAAGCCTTGCTCGCCGCATCCTGGGATATCTCTTCAGACGGACTGAGCTACGTGTTTCGACTGCGCGAGGGGGTCCGGTTTTCCGACGGCACGCCGTTCGACGCGCAAGTCGCCAAGTTCTCGCTCGATCGAGCGATTGGGCCGGGCTCGATCAATCCGCAGCGCGCGCGCCTCGCCGCACTGCGGGGAGTCGACGTGCTCGGTCCGTACACGCTGCGGCTGCGCCTCGCGCGGCGCTCCGGGGGGCTCCTGCAGTCGCTCGCGGGCTCAGCCTTCGTGATGCTCTCGCCGGCCTCGGTGGCAACCAACGCGCAGCGCCCGGTCGGTACCGGACCGTTTTGTTTCCTGGCCTGGCACCGCGGCGACTCGATCGAACTGAGCCGCAACGCCGCTTATTGGGGTGGTCCGGTGCGGCTCGCCGGTTTGACGTTCCGTTTCATCGCGGACCCCACCGCTGCCTATGCCGCTCTGATGGCCGGCGACATCGACTTGTTCTCGCACTATCCTGCGCCCGAGAGCTTCGCCCAGTTCCAGCGGGACACACGTTTTGCCGTCTTCGTCGGACCCAGCGAAAGCGAAACGGTTCTGGGCCTGAATCACCGCCGGCCGCCGCTCGACAATCTGCTCGTGCGGCGGGCAATTTCACTGGCGCTCGATCGACACGCGATCATCGACGGCGCCATGTATGGCTACGGGACGCCGATCGGCAGTCATTTTCCGCCCTCCAATCCCGCCTATGTCGATCTCACGGGTCGTTATCCGCACGATCCAGCGGCGGCGAAGGCGCTACTCGCGCGTGCGGGCTTTCCCGACGGTTTCAGTCTCACGCTCAAACTACCGCCGCCCGCGTACGCGCGGCGCAGCGGTGAAATCGTCGCGGCGCAACTCGCACAAGTCGGCATACGCGTGGCGGTCCGGAATCTCGAGTGGGCGCAGTGGCTCGACGAGGTATTTACCCGCCACGATTTCGACATGAGCATCGTCGCGCACGCAGAGCCCATGGACTACGACATCTACGCGCGCGACGACTACTACTTCGGCTATGTCAGCCCGGAATTCAAGGCCCTGCTCGCCGCGCTCGAGCAGACCGTCGATCCGGCGCAGCGGACCCCCTTGCTGCATGCCGTGCAGGAGAAACTCGCCGATGACGCCGTCAACGGGTTCTTGTTTCAGCTCCCCTGGCTCTGCGTCTGGAACGCCGGTCTGCACGGCATCGGGCTCGGTGGCGTGCTCGAAGTCGTCGATTTTCACGCTGCGTATTTCCTCGCCGGCACGCCGCCGCGCGGCGCGGACGCGGATGCCGTCGGTCTCTCGTCCGGCGCCGCGGCGGGCTGGCCCAGTTACGGAGGTCTTGCGTTTGCGATCGCCGCCATCGGCTTGGTCTTGTTGGCCGGTCGCCAGCTCGGGATTGCCTACATCGGCGGCCGAGTTTCGATGCTGCTCGCAACGCTGACGTTCGCGACCGTCGTGGTGTTCATGCTCGTGCAAATCGTGCCGGGCGACCCCGCACATTTCATGTTGGGCTTACAGGCGGATCCAGCCGCGGTCGCCACGCTGCGTCATCGGCTGGGCCTGGATGCGACGCCTTGGCAGCGCTATTTCGCCTGGGTGCGGGGGCTGATGCACGGGGACTTCGGCGTCAGTTACACCTACCGAATCCCGGTCCGCGCGCTCATCGTCGAACGCCTGCAGGTCTCCGTGCCCCTGGCTGTCTACGCTTTGCTGCTCGCGATGCTCGCGGCGCTGCCGCTCGGACTCGCGCACGCGGCGAGTCGCGATCGGCGCGGCGCCGTGCTGTTGTCGGGGCTCACCCAGCTGGGCTTGGCCATCCCGAATTTTTGGTTGGGACTCTTATTGGTGCTGGTGTTCGCGATCGACTGGCGCTGGATCGCGGCCGGCGGATTTCCCGGCTGGCAGCTCGGACCATGGCCGGGGCTGAAAGCGCTGACCTTGCCCGCGATCGCGCTGGCGACCCCGCAAGCGGCGGTGCTCGCGCGCGTGCTCGATGGGGCGCTCGTCGACACGCTGCACGAGGATTACATCCGCACCGCCCGTGCGCAGGGCGCCGGGGAATGGCGGATCCTATGGCGCCACGCACTGCCGAATGCCGCGATCCCCGTGCTCACCATCCTCGGCATGCAGTTTTCGTTCCTGCTCGCCGGCGCGGTCATCATCGAGAACGTGTTTTTTCTGCCCGGTGTCGGCCGGCTCGTCTTCCAGGCCATCGCGCAACGCGATTTGATCGTCGTGCAAAGCGTCGTGATGCTGCTGATCTTCGCGGTGGTCTCGGTCACGTTCTGTGTCGACATCGCCTATCGTTGCGTCGATCCGCGCGTTCGGGCGCGGGACGGTGCGCGATGAGACGCGGTCGGGGCAGCTTGATCGCGGGCGCTCTGATCACGGCGCTATTCGTGGCGACCGCGTTGCTCGCCTCGGTGTGGACGCCCTATGATCCAGCGGCGATCGCGATCGTCGCCAAGCTGCAGCCGCCCGGCGCCGCTCATTGGCTCGGCACCGATCAGCTCGGTCGCGACGAGTTATCCCTGCTGATGGCCGGCGCGAAGGCATCGGTCGGCGTCGCCTTGCTCGCGGTCTTGGTGGGCGCAGGCTGCGGTGTCCCGCTCGGACTGCTCGCCGCGGCCCGACCGCGCGCGATCGACGATCTGATCATGCGCGGCAACGACTTGTTGTTCGCTTTCCCGTCGCTGCTGCTCGCCATTCTGATCACGGCCGTGCTCGGCCCCGGGGCGGCGGTGGCGATCCTTGCGATCGGCGTTTTCAACGTCCCGGTGTTCGCGAGGGTCGCGCGCGCCGCGGCTCTGCGCATATGGACCTTGGATTTCTGCCTGGCGGCGCGCGCCGCCGGCAAAGGCGCGGGCGCCATATCCCTGCAACACGTGTTGCCCAACATCGTGCCCGTCCTCGTCGTCCAGATCACGATCCAGTTCTCGCTGGGCGTCGTCGCCGAGGCGGGACTTTCCTATCTCGGGCTCGGCGTCCAGCCGCCCACGCCGAGTTGGGGCCACATGCTGGGCGAGGCGCAAACACTGACGGCACTTGCGCCGGCTCTGGCGGTGATCCCCGGGCTCACGATCGTGTGCTTCGTGCTCGGGCTCAACCTGCTCGGCGCCGGTTTGAGCGCGAGGCGACGTTCGTGACTGCCGAGCCTTTGCTGCGGCTGGCGGAGCTGCGCATCGCCATCGGCAACGAGAAGTTGATCGACGGACTGTCGCTCGACGTGGGCAGCGGCGAGATCCTCGGATTGGTCGGGGCATCCGGGTCCGGTAAATCCCTGACTGCGCTCGCGATCATGCGACTGTTGCCGCCGGCGGCGACGCTCGGCGGAGGGCTCTATTGGCGGGGCCGATCGCTGCTCGACCAGAGCCCGGCGGCACTGCGCGATTTCCGCGGCCGCGAAGTCGGCATGGTGTTCCAGGAACCCATGAGTGCGCTGAATCCCTTGCTTTGCATCGGCACTCAAATCGCCGAGACGGTGCGCTTGCATACGCCCGCGACCCGAGGCGAGGCGAAGCGCCGCGCCGCCGAGGCGCTCGCGCGCGTCGGCCTGGGCAGCGATGCCTCCTGGTTGCGACGCTATCCGCACGAGTTGTCGGGCGGACAGCGTCAGCGGGTCGCGATCGCGATGGCGATCGTGCTGTCACCCGCCCTGCTGATCGCCGACGAGCCGACCACCGCTCTCGATTCGACGACCCAGGCGCAGGTGCTCGATATGCTGCGGGAAATCGTCCAGGGCAGCGGCATGAGCCTGTTGCTGGTCTCGCACGACATGGCGGTGATGGCGACGATGGCGACGCGTCTCGTGGTGCTCGAACGTGGGCGTATCGTCGAGCAGGGTCCGACCGAAAGCATCCTGCGAGGCCCGACGTCCCCCTATGCGCAGCGCTTGCTCGCTGCAACCCGGCTCAAGGTCCGCAGCGCGCGCGCGGCAACGCCGGCTGCGACTCCGCCCCTGCTCGAGGTGCGTGCAGTGGTCCGTGAACTGCCCGTACCGCGTCGCAGCCCGTGGTCGCGAGCCGCGCCGCGGCGCATCGTCGACGCGGCTTCGCTGACGGTGTTGCGCGGCGAGACCGTCGGTCTGATCGGCGAATCCGGGTCGGGCAAAACCAGTCTGCTGCGCTTGATCCTCGCCTTGGATCGGCCGCAGTCGGGCAGCGTCCTTTTGCTCGGTGAGAATTTCTCGGCGGCGCGCGGCCCCCGCCTGCGGTCTTTACGGCGGCAGATTCAAGTCGTATTCCAAGATCCCTACGGCAGCTTCGATCCGGAGTGGCCGGTCGAGCGCGTGATCGCGGAGCCCTTGCACCTGCTCGACGTTCAGCCGACCCCGGCCGAACGGCGTTCCAAGGTGGCGGCGGTCTTGGCATCGGTGGGCCTTTCGGCCGCGGATGCGCGCCGTTATCCGCACGAGTTTTCCGGGGGCCAGCGACAGCGCATCGCGATCGCCCGGGCCTTGATTTGCGAGCCTGCCCTGATCGTTTGCGACGAGGCCGTTTCCGCGCTGGATCTGCTCGTCCGCGCGCAGATACTCGAATTGCTCGAGGAGTTGCGCCGACGCTCCGGCGTTTCGTATCTATTCGTCTCGCACGATTTGAACGTCGTGCGCGCCATCGCCGACCGGGTTTACGTCATGTTCCGTGGCCGAATCGTCGAGGAGGGCGAGACCGACACGGTTTTCTCGGCGCCGCGGCATGCCTTTACCGCCGAGCTCATACGATCTACCCTGACGAAGTGATGCAGGCACTCATCGCCCTGATGGAGTCCGGGCGCTACGCGGATGCGGAGGCACTGGCCCGCGCGCTGCTTGCCCAACAATCAGATTGGGGCCTCGCCTGGAAAGCGCTCGGTGTTTGTTTGCGGGTCCAGCGCAAAGAGGCCCTCGAGGCCTTGCGCCGCGCCGCGGAACTTCTGCCCGAGGACGCCGAAGCGCAGGGCAATTATGCCAATGCCCTGGCCGATGCGCGCCGATACCAAGAAGCCGTCGCGGCTTACCGGCGCTCGATTGCGATCGAGCCGGGGCGCGCCACCAGCCACAATGATCTGGGCTTGGCGCTGCGCGCGCTCGGAGCGCTCGCGGAGGCGGAGGCCAGCCATCGTCGCGCCTGTGAACTTCAGCCGGAGTTCGCGGTCGCTCACGATAATTTGGGCAAGCTGTTGCGCGCCCGCGGGTCGGCGGCAGCCGCGGTCGCCGCGCATCGACGGGCGATCGAACTACAACCGCTCTTTCCGGAGGCTTACAACAATCTCGGCAATGCCCTGCTAGGTCTCGGCGCGGTGGCGGAGGCCGCGCAATCCTATCGAACGGCGCTGGCGCAGTGGCCGGACTTTGCCGAGGCGCACAGCAACCTCGGTAACGTGTTGCGGCAACTCGGCCGGCTCCCCGAGGCGATCGAACATTACTCCAGGGCCGTCGCGCTGAAGCCGGAGTTCGCGGCGGCCTACAGCAACCTCAGCGATGCACTGCGCGATCTCGGGCAACTCGACGCGGCTCTTGCCAGTAGTCGCCAGGCACTGCGGCTCGCGCCGGATGAGGCCGGGTCGTACAACAGTCTCGGCAACGTGCTCATGGATTTGGGACAGCTGGCTGAGGCGGAGTCGAGCTACCGCAAGGCCTTGGGACTCAACCGCGAGTTCGCCGCGGCGCAAGGCAATCTGGCGCTGGTGCTGCGCGCACAGCAAAGGCCGGCCGAGGCGGCAGCCGCCTGTGCGCGCGCACTCGAGATCGAGCCGCACTCCGCCGCGATGATGACCTTGCTCGCAGAACTACATGCTGACGAGGGTCGGTTCACCGAGGCGGAACGGTTGTACGAGCGGGCCATCGCCATCGCGCCGGAATTCGCGGAAGCTTGGGCGGGGATCGCACACGTCCGCAAGATGACCGCGGCGGACGCCGATTGGTACGCTGCAGCGCTGCGACTGATCGCCAAAAATCCGCCGGCGCGCGAGGAGATCCATCTGCGTTTCGCCGCCGGCAAGTACCTCGACGACATCCGCGCGTTCGACCAGGCGTTCGTTCATTTCCAGCGCGCCAACGAGCTCGCGAAGCGCTTCGGGGCCGCCTACGACAGCGCCGCGCAGGAGCGCCTGACGGCCGAGCTAATCGCGGGGGGCGGCGCGGGATCGGGTGCGGTAGGGCGAGCGTCGCCGTCGCAAAAACCCGTTTTCATCGTCGGCATGCCGCGATCCGGAACAACGCTGGCGGAGCAAATTCTCGCCGCGCATCCGGCCGGATTCGGCGCCGGCGAGCGCGACTTTTGGGAGAGTGCGCAGGCTCGCGGCGATCGCGATGCGTACCGGCTCGCCGGCGACTACCTGGCCTTGATCGACGGTCTCGCACCGCACGCAGAGCGCGTCGTGGACAAGATGCCGCAGAACTTTCTGCACCTCGGTCTGATCCACGCCGCTTTTCCGCAGGCGCGCATCGTGCACATGCGACGCAACCCGCTCGACACCTGCCTGTCGATCTACTTCCAGCACTTCAAGAGCGCGCATGCGTACTCGCACGATCTCGCCGACCTGGTGCATTACTACCGGCAGTACGAGCAGTTGATGCGGCATTGGCGTCGCGTGCTGCCGCCGGGCGTGATGCTGGAAATCGTCTACGAAGATCTCGTCGCGGAGCCGGAGGCGGAGGCGCGGCGCCTGGTCGAGTTCGTCGGTCTGCCCTGGAACCCGGTTTGCCTCGACTTTCACCGGGCTACACACCGCGTGATGACCGCGAGCAAATGGCAGGTGCGTCAGAAAATCAACACGCGCTCGGTGGCGCGCTGGCGCAACTACGAGAAATACCTCGGCCCCCTGGCGAGCTTGGGCGCCGCCGGCGAGTCATCAGGGGGCGGCGCGTGATGAGGCGGCGGCGTGGACGGCGCGCGCGATCGCGCGACTCAGGCAGTCCGCGGCGGTAGAACCCAGGCGCGCAATCTGCGCCGCACGCACCTCGCCCGCGACGAGTTCCAAGGCACCGCCGGCCACGGCAAACACGGTGTCGCCGTCGAACGGCGTATGCGCCGGCCGGACGGCGCGCGCGAGGCCGTCTTGCGCCATGATCGCGAGCCGCTTGCATTCCACGTTCGAGAGGCGCGCATTGCAAGCGATCACCGCGAGCGTCGTGTTGGCGCCGCCTTGCAAGCGGCCGAGCGCGCGTAGTCGCGATTCCTCGGGCACGGGGTCGCAGCCGTCGATTGGCCGCGCGGGAGCTCCGTGACCACCGAATTCCGCGTCGAGCTCGAACGGCCAAGCCCAGTAGGTCCGGCCATCGGGCATCATGACGGAGCCGACGCAGTTGACCGCCGCGAGCGCACCGACGATCACGCCGTCACCGAGCGCCGCCGACGCCGATCCGATCCCGCCCTTGAGCAGCCCCGCCATCGCACCGGTGCCGGCGCCCACGGAGCCCAAGGCGAACGTCGTCGCGACCGCGCTCAGTGCAGCGAGACCGAGCGCGCGATACGGCGGCGTCAGACCCCAGTTCTTGTCGCCGTCGTTGCCGAGGTCGTGCAGGACCGCCGCCGGGACCAGCGGTATCGCCGGCGAACCGGCGCGCAATCGAACGCCGATGCCGCGCGCGGACAGCCCGGCGCAGACACCATCCGCTGCCGCGAGGCCGAACACCGACCCACCGGCGAGCACGATCGCGTGTGCACGCCCGAACAGGTTCTCGGGCGCGAGCGCCTCGGTCTCCCGCAGCCCGGGGCCGCCGCCGCGGATGTCGACGGACGCGATCCAGGCGGATTCGAACAGCAGCGTCGTCACACCGGAGCGGGCGAGCGGGTCGGACGCATGGCCCACCAGGACACCGGGAACGTCGGTGATCAGATTATGCGGTCCGGGGCGAAGCATCGGCGCGGCGAATCATCAGCGCGGCTGGGCCGCGATCACGGCCAGACCGCGCAAGACCAGATCCGGGACGATTTCCCCGCGCGCGCGCATCGTGCCGGTGATCATGCCGGCGTCCCCGCCCGTGATGAACAACTGCGGCTTGACGCCGGTGCTTTGCTCGATGATCTCGGCGGCACGGTCGGCCATCCCGGCGAGCGCGAACACCGCGCCGCGCGAGACCGCACCGATGGTGTTGTTGGCCAGCACGCCCGCCATCGACGGCGTGCTTTGCTCCACGGCGCGCGCAATATCACTCGTCTTGCGCAGCAGCGCCTCGCGCATCATGTGGATTCCCGGTACGATCAAGCCACCGAGATGCTGGCCGTTCGCGTCGACGCTGTCGACCTTGACCGCGGTGCCCGCATCGACGACACACAATGCCGTCCGAGCCTTGGTCCATGCGCCGATCACGGCAAGCCAGCGATCCGCGCCCAGCAAGGACGGATCCAGATAGCCGTTGGTCAAGCCAAGAAACTCGCGCGTCGCCGTGACGAACTCGATCTTCACGCCATAGACTTTTTTCGTCAGCGAGCTCAAGTTTTTGGCCATCTGGTCCCCGGCTACGTTCGACACCAGGACACGATCGGGTCTTTGTGCGGGATCGAACAATGCAGCCGTCCACAGCGCGGGTTTCGTGTCTCTGTGCACGACGGCCTGTTGATCGGATAAACCGGTGGTCGTCAGCCAGGCCCACTTCAAGCGGGTATTGCCGACGTCGATGACCAAAATCATGGGTTCTCGCTGCCTTGTTAGCCCGCAAGCATAGCATTCGCCGCCGCCGGCTCGGATGTTTTGCCGGTAAACTCGGGGAATGCCACACAAACCGCCAAGCGAACGTCCGCTCGTCGTGCGCTGTGGTGCCTTCGGCGACATGGTGCTGTTGACTGCCTTGATCCGGGAACTGCATGCGCGGTTCCGCCAGCCCGTCGATATCCTGACTTCCGGGCCTTGGAGCGCGCCGCTCTTGTCCGGGCAGCCGGGCGTCGGCGACATCTTTTGTCTGCGCAGTCGCAAGACCCCCTATTGGCTCGCGCCCGACCAGCGCGAGGTCGTGCGCGCGCTGCGCCGGCGCGGTTCCGGACCGACCTGGCTTTGCGACGTCAACGAAGCCACGAGCCGGCTATTGCAACGGGCTGGAGTGCCTGCCGATTACATCGTCGACGTGCGCGACCATCCGCGCGAGGCCTCCGAACATGCGACCGAACAATGGCGGCGCTTCGCGGCGATCCAGCCGCCGCACTGGCGAGGGTCGCCGGCGGGGGAGGTCGCCGGCGATCGCCCCGGCGCGCAGCTCGTCGTGCGGGAGGAGCAAGGCCGTGATCTCGATGCGTGGCTGCGACTGCGCGGCATCGATGACGCTCCCTTGCTCTTGGTCCAGATCGGCAACAAGCGCACCATGCGGCGGGGTTTGCGACGCCTCGCGGTGAACCACAAGTATTGGCCGGCCGAACGTTGGGCCGAGGTGCTGCAGCGTCTGCGCGCCGACCGTCCGCGTCACCGGATCGTGCTCCTCGGCACGGGGCCGGAGTTCGAGCTGAACGAGTCCGTCGCAAAGCTCGCGGCGATCGACGGCGTGCACAACGCCGCCGACGACCTGCCGATTCCGCGCCTGATCGCCTTGCTCGCGCGCGGCGAAGCCTTGATCACCGTCGATTCCGGGCCGGCGCATGCCGCCGCCGCCGTGGGGTGTCCGCTGATCGTATTGTTTGGCCGCGCATCCCCGGCGCTGTATCGCCCCTGGGGCTCGGCGGGCGCGCCGGTAACGGTCTTGACCGGTACGGTCGAGGATCAGCCCTCCATGCTCGGGATCAGCAGCGCCAGCGTGCTCGGGGCTTGGGCGGCGCTCGCGCCGCGGCTGCCGTGGCGCGCGGGGCTCATACCAAGGCCTTGAGCATGTCGGGGGTTACGAGCACCACCCCGCCCTCCGTGACATAGAAGCGCTGCTTGTCCTGCGCGAGATCCGCGCCGATCTGCATTCCGTCCGGTATCACGCAGTTCTCGTCGATGATCGCCCGCCTGACGAGGCAGCGGCGCCCGACCGTGACCGTGGGCAGCAGCACCGAACTCTCGATACGAGTGAATTCCTCGATGCGTGCGTCGGTCGACAGCAGCGACTGCGTTACATAGGCGCCCGAGATGATGCAGCCGCCGGTCACCATCGAATTCACCGCCATGCCGCGACGGCCGTCGTCATCGAGCACGAATTTCGCCGGTGGTTGCTGGGCTTGATAGGTCCAGATAGGCCATTGGCGATCATAGATGTTGAGTTCGGGATTCAGCGCCACGAGCTCCATGTTGGCTTCGTAGAACGCATCGAGGTTGCCCACGTCACGCCAGTAGGATTGCGCGCGTGTCTCGACGTCCTGGAATGGATAGGCGAAGACTCGCATGTTGCCGATGGCGGGCGGAATGATGTTCTTGCCGAAATCATGACTGCTGTTCTTGTTCTCCGCGTCGTCGGTCAGCAGCTTCTCGAGCCTGTCCATCGCGATCACGTAAATGCCCATCGACGCACGCGCCAAATTTTCGCTGCCCGCGATCGGGTCCGGGTTCAAGGGCTTCTCCGCGAACTTCATGACGCGATTCGTATCGTCGGTCGTCATGATCCCGAACTCGCGCGCCCGATCGATGGGCACGTCGACCACCCCGACCGTGATGTCGGCCTCGCATTGTTCGTGGTAGGCGATCATCGGGCCATAATCCATCTTGTAGATATGATCGCCGGCGAGGATGAGCACATGGGTCGGGTGATGCGAACGAATGAACTCCAGATTCTGATAGACCGAGTCCGCCGTGCCGCGGTACCAATGTTCGCCGACCTGCTGTTGGGCCGGGATCAACTCGACGAACTCACCCATTTCACCGCGCAGATAGCTCCAGCCGCGTTGGATGTGCTGGATCAAGGACTGCGCCTTGTACTGCGTCAGCACGGCGATTTGCCGTATCCCGGAGTTGACGCAATTCGACAGCACGAAATCGATGATGCGGAATTTCCCGCCGAAGGGGGTCGCGGGTTTGCAGCGGTGCAGCGTCAAATCCTTGAGTCGCTCGCCGCGTCCTCCGGCCATGACGATGGCGAGCGTGCCGCTCGTCAGGCGACTGACGTACCGACCGGTGTTATTTCTGGCGGCGTGACGCCTCTCTATCATTTTGTCACCGTTGCGGAGTGAGTTCTTTGGAATATCTCGATCCAGCCCGTGAGCAAGACTGCCACAGTCGCCCCCGTACCGCATCTTTATCGACTCGCGCCGCAACCGATTTGCGTGTTTGCTAAACTACGGACGATGAACGCACTCAAGCTGTGCATACTGTCCTCGGAAATCATGCCGTATGCCAAGACCGGCGGTCTCGCCGACGTCACCGGCGCATTGTTGGGCGAGTTCGCGCGACGCGGCGCCGACGTTCGCGCCTTCATGCCGCTTTATGCTTCGGTGCGCAACGGCCCTTGGAGTTTCGAACCCCTGCCCGGCGTCACGCGCGTGCCGCTCGAGATCGGCGCGACGGCGTACGAGTTCAGCGTGCTCACTGCCGAGTTGCCGGCCGGCGAGGGCACGCTGTATTGCGTCGATTGTCCCGCCTTGTTCGACCGCGCGACCCTCTATACCAACGATGCCGACGAGCACCGGCGTTTCATTCTGTTCACCCGCGCGGCGCTCGAAACCTGCCGCCTCACCGGTTTCGTGCCGGACCTGTTTCATTGCAACGATTGGCACACGGCCTTCCTTCCCCTCTTGCTGAAGACGCGTTATGCCGACCAGGCCTTGGCGACGGCCAAATCCATCCTGACGATACACAACATCGCCTACCAAGGAGTCATGGCCGGCAGCGCCGCCCCCGACGTCGGTTTGGGCGCTGCGTACGCGCTGCTGGATCAGGACGATCTGCGGCAAGGATTCATCAACCCCTTGAAAACGGGAATAAAATTTGCCGACGCCGTCACCACGGTCAGTCCCACCTACGCGCGGGAGATCTGCGAAGGGCCACTCGGGATGGGCATGCAGGCGGCGCTGCGGGCGCGCGTGGGCGGAGTCGCGGGTATTTTGAACGGCGTCGATTACGCCGAATGGGATCCACGGCACGACCCGCATTTGAGCACGCATTTCGGTCCCGCGGACTTGTCGGGCAAAGCCGAGAACAAGCGGCTGCTGCTGGCCGCGAGCGGGCTCGCGGCCGCCGATACGGCACCGCTATTGTCGGTCGTGAGCCGCTTGACTGAACAAAAGGGCTTCGATTTGTTGTTCGACGTGCTGCCCGAGACCCTGCGCCGACACGACTGTCGCTTCATTGCGCTCGGCAGCGGCGAGGCGCGCTATGTCGACTTCTTCGCGGGGCTCGCGGCGAGATTTCCGGACCGCGTCGCATTTCGCTCGGGGTACGACGAAGCGTTTGCGCATCGGATCGAGGCTGGCAGCGACATCTTCTTGATGCCTTCCCGCTATGAACCCTGCGGCCTGAATCAAATGTACAGTCTGCGCTACGGCACGATACCGGTCGTACATCGCACCGGCGGTCTCGCGGACTCGGTGCGACATTTCGACCCCGTCACGGGACAGGGCACCGGCTGCGTATTCAACGATTTCGACGAGAATGGCATGCGCTGGGCCTTGAACACCACGCTCGCCTGGTACCAAGATCCCGGTTTGTGGCAGCGCCTCATCCAGAATGCGATGGCGCAGGATTTTTCGTGGGGTCGTCAGACCGATCAATACGAGACGCTGTTTCGCCGTTTACGCGATTGAGGCGCAGCAGCGCGTAGCGACGCCCGTTCGGCACAGCATAAGTGCCCACCAGTTCGAGTCCGGCGCTCATCCAAGCCGGTGCGGGTGGCACTTCCGCGATCGTGGTCCGGCCGAGGTCCGCGGCGACCTCGCGCCAGCGAGGCGTCCACGCGCGGCCGGGTAGTTCGGCGAGCACGCGACTGCCCGGCGTGCGCACGAGCACAGCCTGCAATGTTGCGAGCGCCGCCGTGTCCACGGGGCCGGGGATCCGAGTCACCGTGGAGCGCACGTACAGGTCGACCCAGGCGCGCGTGGTCTCGTCTGGCGCCATCAGCACCAGCGGCGCGACCCCCAGTTCCGCGCGCAGCTCCTGGCCCAGGGCAGGGAGATCCTGCCACTGATCGACCACGAGATACGCCTCCGACGCGGGGCCGACGAGGATGCCGCAATAGCCGACCAGCAGCGCAAGCTGGGCGGTCGCGAGTCGCCCACGCCGCAGCGCGAACCAGGCGAGGCCGAGCAGCAGCGCCGTCGCACTCAAGCCGATGCCGCTAATGCCCCAATAGGCCAGCGGTGCCTCGATGCCGGCCCGTTCCACGGTACCGACGAGCGTCATCAGGCCGGCGATCACCGCAACCGCCAAACCCAACAGCGCGGTGGTCGCACGCAGGGCGCGCAAATCCCAGGCTTCGGGCTGTCGCAGACACAGCGCTGCCCACCACCCCAGCAGCAGCGCGAGACCGGGTAGCGCCGGCGCTAGATAAATATTCCGCGCGGTTGCCGCAAGGGACAGGATCGCGAGAGTCGGCAGGAATACCGCAATCGCGTAGCGGATCGCAGGCGGTAGCTGCGCTCGCTCGCGCCAGGCGCGGCGCACCGCCGCAAGACACAGCAAGGTCCAAGGCCAGAGGTAGAGCGGCAATTCGAACAGATATTTGCCCGGTGAATTGCGATGCGCCGCGGCGTAGTGCAACTCGGGCGGCGCGTCCACGTTTGCGAATCGACCCACCAGATTGTTCCAAAAGAAGACGCGCAGGTGTTCCGCGCCCTGCGGTAGTGCAGCAACGCACCATACCCAGCACAGCACGATCACCGCTTGCAGCAACAAACCCAAGTACAGTTCCCAGCGCAGCAGTTCGCGCCAGCGCCGCTCCCACACGACGAGCACCGCGAGAGCCGTCACGGGCGTCACCCAGGCTGCGGCGCTCTTGCAAAGAAAGCCCACGGCGAGCGCGGCATGCATGAGCGTGTAGCCAGCAAGCCGCTCACGCCGATGCGACGCATGAAAGCCGACATAGACACCGAACAGGGCGACCGACACGGCCGCGAGCAAGGGCGCGTCGGTCGCCAGCCAGATCTCGACTTGGTACGCCAGAAGAAACGTGCTGATCGCGGCAGCCGCAACGATACCGGCGATGCCGCCGGCGGCGCGCCGCGCAAGCAGACCGACGCTGAGCGCCGTGACCAGGGCATAGAGCAGATTCGGCAGGCGCGCGGCCCAGGCCTCTTTGCCGAACACCCGGATCGGCGCCGCCGCAAGCCAGTAGGTGAGCGGCGGCTTCTCGCAGAACGCCTCGCCCGCGAGCAGCGGCACGGCCCATTGGGACTGCCAGCTCATGCGCCAGGCGATGTCGGCTTCGCGCGGTTCGTCGGGCGTCCAGTAGCCGCGACCGAACATGCCGGCGCCCCAGCTCGCGAGCAGCGCTAAGACCATGAAGGCGAGCAGTGAACGCCGCCGGTCCATGGCTTCAGGCGACGCCGCGCGCCGCGATGAATTCGCTCAGGAACCGCGCCGTATGGCTCTTGCGAGCCCGGCCGAGTATCGCCTCGGGCGCGCCCTGCGCGACCAGTCGACCGCCGCCGTCACCGCCTTCCGGCCCCAAATCGATGATCCAGTCCGCTGCGGCCATGACGTCGAGGTTGTGCTCGATCACGACGACGGTGTTGCCGGTATCGACGAGCCGCTGCAGGACGAGCAGCAGCTTGCCGACGTCCGCCATGTGCAGGCCGACCGTGGGTTCGTCGAGCACGTAGAGCGTATGCGCGCCTTCGCGTCGCGCGAGGTCGAGACCCGGTGCGTCGGTGCGTACTTTGGCAAGTTCGGCGACCAATTTGATGCGCTGACTCTCGCCGCCCGACAGCGTGGGGCTCGCTTGTCCCAGACTCAAGTACCCGAGGCCGACGTCCGCCAGCAAGGCGAGCGCGTGATGCACGACACGCTGCGCCGCGAAGAATTCGCCGGCCTCGTCGATGCTCATGGCGAGTACCGCGCCGATGCTGCGACCCTTGAACAGGATCGACAGCGTTTCGGGATTGAAACGCTGGCCCTTGCAGACGTCGCAGGCGATCTGTACATCGGGCAGAAAATTCATTTCGATGCGCTGCATGCCCTGTCCCTCGCAGGTCTCGCAACGGCCGCCCGCGGTATTGAACGAGAACCGGCTGGCGGTGTAGCCGCGCATGCGCGCCTCGGTCGACTCGGCATAGAGTTTGCGGATCGCGTCCCAGAAACCGACATAGGTCGCCGGACAGGAGCGCGGGGTCTTGCCGATCGGTGTTTGATCGACTTCGAGCACGCGCGTCACCGTTTCCGCGCCGCGAATTTCCCGGCAACCCAGCGGCGCGACGGCGCCCTTGCGGCCACGCTGCGCAACGCGGCGCTGGAGGTTCGCGAGCAGCACTTCCCGCGCGAGCGAGGACTTGCCGGAACCCGAGACTCCGGTGATCACGCTGAGCCGGCCGAGCGGCACGCGCACGTCGATGTCCCGCAGGTTGTTCTGGGTCGCACCCTCGATGCCGATCACAGGCGTGCCGGCGGCCACGGGGCGCCGCCGCGACCGCGAATGCGTCAAGGGCGCCGCGAGCCAGCGGCCCGTCGCCGAGTTCTCCAGGCGTGCCAGCTCGAGGGCGGTTCCTTGCGCAACGACCCGCCCGCCGAGCTTGCCCGCACCCGGCCCGAGATCGATCACATGATCCGCGCGGCGTATCGTGTCCTCGTCGTGTTCGACGACGACGAGCGTGTTGCCCTTGGCCCGCAGGCGGTCGAGCGTGGCGAGCAGTGCTTGATTGTCGCGCGGGTGCAAGCCGATCGTCGGCTCGTCGAGCACGTAGCAGACTCCCTGCAGATTCGAACCGAGCTGCGCTGCGAGCCGGATGCGTTGCGCCTCGCCGCCGGACAGCGTCGGTGCGGCCCGATCGAGCTGTAGATACCCCAAGCCGACGTCGCAGAGAAAAGCGGTCCGCGACTGCAGTTCCGCGAGGAGATCACGCGCGATCTCGCGCTCGCGGCCGAGGAGCTTGAACTTGGCCAAACGCGCCGCGAACGCCTCGACCGGGAGACGCGTCAAAGCGCCGATCGACTCGCCGCGAAACAGTACCCGTCGCGCGATCGGGTTGAGACGCTCGCCGGCGCAACCCGCACAGACCGGCGCTGGCTCCGCGAGGGCCTGCCACTGCGCTTCCTCGCCGGTCTGCTCGGCGTCGAACTCCGGCAGGCTCGCGCCGGTTCCGAAGCAGTGCTTGCACCAACCGTGTTTGGAGTTGAAGGAAAATAGGCGCGGATCCAGTTCCGGAAATCCCGTGCCGCAGCGGGGACAGGCGCGCTTCGTCGAAAACACGCGCGGCGCCTCGGCAGCATCCAGGCCCGCGGCGGTGACGTGCAGCACGCCGCGTCCAAATTCGAGCGCGCTCGCCACGGCGGCGCGCAGCGCGGCTTCGTTTGCCGCGGAAACAGCAACGTCGCCGACGGGCAGTGCGATGTCGTGCTCGCGGAAGCGGTCGAGCCGCGGCCATTTCGCCGTCGGCAGGAGTTCGCCGTCGACGCGCAGATGGGCATGACCCTTGCCGCGGGCCCATTTCGCGAGCGTCGTATAGAGCCCCTTGCGGGCCACCACGAGCGGCGCGTAAAGGCTGATCCGCCGTCCACGGTAGTCGCGCAGCAGGCGCGCCACGATCGCCGTCTCGGATTGCGGTTCGATCGGTAGATCGCAGTCGGCGCAGTATTGCGTGCCGAGCTTGACGAACAGCAAACGCAGGAAATGATAAATTTCCGTGAGCGTCGCGACCGTGCTCTTGCGTCCCCCCCGACTCGTTCGCTGTTCGATCGCCACGGTCGGTGGAATACCGACGATCGCGTCGACATCCGGACGCGATGCAGGCTGCACGAATTGGCGTGCATAAGCGTTCAGCGACTCGAGATAGCGCCGCTGACCCTCCGCGAACAAGATGTCGAAGGCGAGACTGCTCTTGCCGCTGCCGGACACGCCCGTGATCACCGTGAAGCGATTGCGCGCCAGGTCGACGTCGATATTCTTGAGATTGTGCTCGCGCGCGCCGTGGATCTCGATCGCCGTCGCAGCCCGCGGCGCCGGCTCCCGGCGCGCAGCATCACGGACGCCCGCGCCGAATACCGTTTGCTGCAAGGACTCGCGCAGGGCGCGCCCCGTGTGCGACGCAGCCACCCGCATGACCTCGGCCGGCGTCCCTGCGCACACGAGATTGCCGCCGCCCTCACCGCCCTCGGGACCCAAGTCTATGAGCCAATCAGCGGCGCCGATGACGTCCACATTGTGCTCGACGACGAGCACCGAATGCCCCGCCGCGACCAGTCGCCGCAGCGCCCGCAAGAGCTTGGCGATGTCGTCGAAATGCAGTCCGGTGGTCGGTTCGTCGAAGACGAACAAGGAGCCCCGCGCGTCGCCGACCGCCGCGCTGCGCGCGCGCCGCTTGGAGTCGGCGCCGGTGAGGTGCGTCGCCAGATGCGCGGCGAGCTTCAGGCGCTGCGCCTCGCCGCCGGACAGGGTCGGCACGGGCTGACCCAAGCGCAGATATTCCAAGCCGACGTCGGCGAGGGGTTGCAAGCGGACGCGAACCTCCGGCTCGCCGGCGAAGCAGGCGAGTGCCTCGGAGACGGTCAGATCGAGAATGTCGGCGATGCTCTTGGCCTCGAAACCCGGACGGCTCAGCTTGCATTCGAGCACCTCGGCCCGGTAGCGGCGGCCGTCGCAGTCCGGACAGCGAATATAGACGTCGGACAAAAACTGCATCTCGACGTGTTCGAAGCCGTTGCCGCCGCAGCTCGCGCAGCGGCCGTTGCCGGCGTTGAAGCTGAAGGTGCCCGCCGTGTAATTGCGTGCCCGCGCCTCCGGCGATCTGGCGAACAACTCGCGGATTGCATCGAAGGCCCCCACGTAACTCGCCGGATTCGAGCGGGTCGTGCGGCCGATTTGCGTTTGATCGACCATGACGACATCGGCGATCGCCTCGCTGCCGCGAAGCTTCCGATGTCGTCCCGGGTTCTCGGTCGGCCGGCCCATGGCGCGCTGCAACGCGGCGTACAGTACGTCGTGTACCAGCGTGGATTTGCCCGAACCACTGACTCCGGTCACACACACCAGGCATTGCAAAGGGATCTCGACGTCGATGTCCTTGAGGTTGTGCTCCGCGGCCCCTTCGAGCCTGAGCCTCCCCGCCGTCGCCGGTATCGGTTGGGGCAGGCTGTCGGCGACGCGTTTGCGGCGGGACAGGTAATCTCCGGTCAGCGAACGCGTGGCCTCGGTAAGCGCGGCGACCGGCCCGTAAAAGACGACCTCTCCGCCGTGCTCGCCGGGTCCCGGACCGATGTCGAGCAGCCGATCGGCCGCCTCCATGACCTTCGGGTCGTGTTCGACGACGACCAGCGTATTGCCGGCATCGCGCAGCCGCCGCATGATCCCGACGATCCGGCCAACGTCGCGAGCATGCAAGCCGATCGATGGCTCATCCAGTACGAACAAGGTGTTGACCAAGGAAGTGCCGAGCGCCGTCGTCAGGTTGATGCGCTGCACTTCGCCGCCGGACAGGGTGCGCGACTGCCGGTCGAGATTCAAATAGCCGAGCCCGACATCGGTCAAATAGCCCAGGCGCGCGCGAATCTCGCGCAGCAGCACCTGCGTCGCCTCGTCGAGCGGCGGCGGAATGACGAGATCCCGCATGAAGCGATCGCAGGCGTCGATCGGCAGCAACATCAGGTCGCGGATGTTCATCCCGCGGGCGGTCGCGCCGCCACCGATACGCCACAGCAGCGAATCGGGCTTGAGGCGGGCCCCGCCGCAGGCCGTACACTCGCGGTAGGAGCGATAGCGCGACAGCAAGACGCGGATGTGCATCTTATAGGCCTTGGTCTCGAGCCAGGCGAAGAAGCGTTTCACCCCATACCAGATGTTCTTCTTCCATTCGCCCTCGCCCTCGATCACCCAGCTGCGCTCCGCAGCCGTAAGATCCCGCCATGGAACGTCGATGCGGATGCCGCGTTTGCGCGCATGGCGCAGGAGGTCCGACTGGCACTCGGCATTGGCTGCGGTTTGCCAGGGCTTGATCGCTCCGGCGGCGAGACTCAGGCTGCCGTCCGGGATCACCAGGTCGTAATCCACGCCGACATTGCGGCCGAAGCCGCGGCAGGTCTCACAGGCGCCGAGCGGCGAATTGAAGCTGAAGGTACTCGGGTTCGGGTCTTTATAGACGATGTCGCAGTCTGGGCAGTGCAGCCCAGTCGAAAAGGCCCAAACCGTACCGGGCTCGCCGACATCGCCCGAGCCTTCGTCGACGTGGATTACCAAGCGTCCCTCGCCGAGGCGCAGCGCCGCCTCGAGCGCCTCGCCGCGGCGCGCGGGGTCCGCGGTTCCCCAACGGAAACGATCTTGCACGACCTGCAGCGTATCGCCGCGCCGTTCGTGAATGCGCGTATAGCCCTGCCGCTCCAGCAAGCCCTTGATCTCCGTCTCGCTGAAGTTCGCGGGGATGCGCACGGGAAAGCACACGATCAGACGCGGGTCAGCATGCGTCGCCGCCCTTGACCCGAGTTCCGCGGCGATGCTTGCCGGAGTGTCGCGACGCACCGGTTTGCCGCAGTTGCGGCAATGCAGTACGGCGGCTCGGGCGAACAGCAGTTTCAAATGGTCGTTGAGCTCCGTCATGGTGCCGACTGTCGAGCGGGACGTGCGTACGGGATTGTTTTGATCGATTGCGATCGCCGGTGGGATGCCTTCGATGCGATCCACGGCCGGCTTGTCCATGCGATCGAGGAACTGGCGCGCGTAGGGCGAGAAGGTCTCGACATAGCGCCGCTGACCTTCGGCATAGAGCGTATCGAAAACCAAGGAAGATTTGCCCGAGCCGCTGACGCCGGTCACGACGATCAGCTCATTCAGCGGCAATTCAAGGTCGAGATTCTTGAGATTGTTCTGGCGGGCACCCAGGATACGTATGGCATCGGAGCGCGGCGGATCTAGGGAATGCATGTTCCCCTAGTTTACAGGACTCGTGACCTCGCAGGACTAACGACCCGCGAACTGCTCCATCATGAGACCGGTGCCGCCGCGCGTCACGTGGGCGACGATCGCCGTGCGCCGATGGATTTTCGTGACCAGCCCTAAGTTGATCGCGAACGCGAGCTGCACCTGCTGGCCCTTGCGCAGACCGAGATTTTCCGTTTCAACGAATACGCCGTTCGCGCTCAGATTCTTCGCCTTGCAGATCCGGCTCTTGCGACCGGACATCACGACGTAAACGGTCGTGCGCGCGCGATGGCGAGTGTGCAAACGACGCTCCATCGATGGGATCCTTTCGCTGCCAAGTGTAGGAGAGAAGCCATTATGCACACTGGTTCGCATTAAGCGAATAGTCCCGGCGAGAAGCCGGGTCTTATGTCGAACCCAAGCCCGGAACCGGGCTTTTATGTTCAATCAGGCGATGTCTTTGCGCCGAATCGACAGTTGTTCCGGAGCTTCGATGCCGACCTTGACCCGTCGGCCGGAGCCGCCCAGCAAGGTGATGAGAATTGGGCCCTTGGCGAACAATTGTTCCAAGGTCATCGATCCGTCCGTGCCCTCAGCCGGCTGGATCATGATCGATTCATCTGCGCGGCGGCTGAGGACCAACATGGTTCAGGCCCTGGCCAGCGCCCGCAGCGCTCTAGCAAAGGTCTTGCCGCCCGGACCGTAGGTCACCGGGGCGCCACCGCGAACGGCGTCGATCAATTGACTGACCTGGCCGCGACGGGTGTTGATGATGTAGCCATTGACGTCGTTGTCATTGCGGCAACGCGCAACCACCGCCATCAACGAGCGCCAGCGGATCGTTACGCTGGCAGAGGATTCCAAGTCTTCGGCGTTCCAGAGGCCGCGACGCTCGCTTTCCAGGCTTTCGATGCGGCCGATCAGTGCCGTCTTGATCGCAGCTTGCTCGACCACCGCTTCCGGCTCCTTCCCGGTCAGGGCAGTCCGCTCGCTGGTCAGCGTCGCCGCCAATTCCTCTGCAAGCGCGATCTCGCGATCCAGAACCGTCTCTAACCGGTGCAGGGCCTCGGTGTCCATGGGATCACTTCAACTCGCTATCGAATTGCAGCAATTTGTTGGCCACGCTGGTCGCATTGACCGAGTAGCTGCCGGTGCCGACCGCCTGCTTGATCGACGCGACCTTGGCCGAATTCACGATCGGCGTGCTCGCCAAGACGCTGCTCAGTTTCTGCAGCGTTTGGGCGGGACCCGTGAAGGTCGCCGTGTCGGCGGTCGGCGCCTGGGGCGCCGCGGTCGTCGTCGTGCCTGCGGCGGCCTTCTCCGACGCTGGAACATTGGGGCTGTTTCCCAAGGTCGAGGTCAGCACCTCGCTGGGGTTGTAGCCGCTGATTTTGTTCGTCACCTAAGTATCTCCTGGGGCAATCTTAGAGCCCATGGGGTTTTATCGTCAGGCTCTGGATGAACTTTAGTCATTTCCCTGCCAAACAATCGTCTCGAGTGTGTTATCGACTGTGACGCACGTCACTGAAGGCCTATTGGAAAATAATTTCCACTATTTGCTCCGACCGGGCGATTCCCTCGACGGTCTTGCCCGAAGACAGATTTTCGACTTTGACTCGTTGATTGACGAAACCATCGCTGAGCGCACGTCCGGCCATCCGCACGCTCATGCCCCCCACCCGCGCGATCAAGGTAACCATTTGGCCGCGTTGCACCGCTTTGGTTCCTAATAACGTCTGGTTGGTCAGGATTGCGCCGGACGAGATACCGCGTGCCGCGGTCAATCCGATCGCGGTCTCCGGATCGTCGAGATAGCCCGGCGGCAGTGCGGTAAGATCGTGGCGCTCGACACGCAAGTCACCTGAACCCACGACATTGCCGGCAAAGAGGGCATGCGCGGCGACGACGACGTTGGCGCTGCCCACGACTCGCACCGGCACATAAAGATGCCAGACGGCAGGTCCCTCACACCGCAATTCCACCAACACGCGACCGGGAATCCGCGCTCCGTCCGTGATTTTCCCCTGCACGGGCTTGGCACAGCGTTCCAGGCGCAAGCTAGGCTGCAAGGGACCCGCGACCAGATGTTGATTCGCTGTCAGGACTCCGAGCTCCTGCGCCGCCGTCGCCGTGGCCAAAGTCTCTAGTTGTGCGACGTCCTGGTGCTCCGCTGCCGTGGGGACGGCGCCGGCAGTACCGACGCCGATCATCAGCCAGGGGGCAGCCGCGGTAATGATCGCGGTCAGCCCGCGGTGACGACTTCTTGGCGCTAACGGTGGCATAGATAAGTCACAAGCAAGCGCCGTGCCAGGATGAGGGGCGAAACCCGCTCCGGCTGCGGCCGACGTCCAGCCGGGGTCTGGCCGGCCCCGGGCCGTCCGGCGGCAATTTCTTGCCGTTCCTTGGCCGCAACTCGGTGAGTCGTGCCTCCCGCGCAAGGCATTTCGTGACGTGATGCTCAAATGTAGAGCTCTCGCGGACTTGGCACAGCTCTTGCTTTGCCTATACCAAGAGGAGCACACCACGATGTTCGAAAACGTATTCGGAATTCATGAGCAAGCCTTGTTGTTGCACGGTCAACGACTCGGCGTACTCGCGAGCAACATGGCCAACGCCGACACACCGGGCTACAAAGCGCGCGACATCGATTTCACCGCGGTGCTCGCGAGCGCAAACGGCGCCGACGACGGCGAGGCACCGCTCGCGCTCGCCACCACTGCCGCGGCACACATCGCCGGCGGCACCGGCGCATCGATGCCCGCCGAGCTCAAGTACCGCAATCCTTACCAGGCATCCCTCGACGGCAACACCGTCGAAATGGCGGTCGAGCAGGCCGCGTTCTCCGAAAACAACGTGCGCTACCAGGCGAGCCTGGGGTTCATCAACGGACGCATTGCCGAACTGCAATACGCCATCGCCGGCCAATAATCGCGAGCCATCAGGAAAGCATCCATGTCCTTGTTCAGTGTGTTCAACATCGCCGGCAGCGCGCTCAACGCGCAGACCATCCGGCTCAATACGACGGCCAGCAACCTCGCCAACTCCGAGAGCGTCGACGGCGACGCCAGCAAGGTCTACCGCGCGCGCCACCCGGTGTTCCAGACGATGATGGATACCGGGGACGACTCGGCGGGCCCGGATGACGCCGTCGCCGGCGTGCGCGTGCTCGGCGTCGTGCAAAGCACGACCGAGCCGCTCAAGCGCTATGACCCAAACAACCCGCTGGCGAACAAGGACGGTTACGTCTTCATGTCGAACGTCAACGCCATCGAGGAGATGACGAACATGATTTCGGCGAATCGCTCCTTCGCCACCAACGTGGAGGCGATCAACACGGCGCGCGACCTGTTGCTCAAGACCATCGCAATGGGCCACTAGGATCTTTAGGAAATCACCATGATCAATGCCATTCATCCGACGATCCACGCGACCACGGGCTCCGGCACGGGAACCGGCGCGACCGGTTCATCCAGCTCTTCGTCGAGCACGGGTTCGGCGAGCAGCGCGAGCGGCAGCGTCACCCTCGGCGGCACGGATTTTCTCACCTTGATGCTCGCGCAGCTGCAGAATCAGGACCCGACCAGCCCCGTCGACAGCAACGTGTTCCTGACGCAATTGGCGGAACTCTCCGAGGTCCAGGGCATCACCCAGCTCAACACCTCGTTCACTGGCTTGTCGAACGCGGTCATCGGCAACCAGGCCTCCCAGGCTTCGTCGCTGCTCGGTCATACGGCGCTCGTGCCGAGTTCCTCGGCGACGCTCGCCACGGCGGGCGCCTCGGTCACCGGTGCGGTCGCGGTCCCGCAGAACACCTCGCAGGTGTTGATCAACGTCAAGAACAGCAGCGGCACCGTCGTCCAGCAGGTCAATCTCGGCGCGCAGTCCACCGGCATCGCGAATTTCACATGGAACGGCACCGAGTCGAACGGCACGAAGGCGCCGGCCGGCACCTACACCATCAGCGCCGCAGTCGACGGGGTGGCGACCGGCACAGTGGTGCCGACCTACGTTTCCGGGACGATTCAGAGCGTGACGATGGGCTCGGGGACGACCGGGATGACGGTCAACGTCTCCGGCCAGGGCCCGGTGTTGCTCACCAACGTCGAACAAATATCGAATTGACGCAGAAAACACACATATTTCGGAGCAGGAGCAAGGATCATGTCAAGTTTTAGTATCGCCCTTTCTGGCCTCACGTCGGCGAGCACCGACCTCGACGTCACAGCGAACAACATCGCCAACGCCGACACGATCGGCTTCAAGTCCTCGCGCGCCGAGTTTGCCGATCTCTACGCCTCGGGAGCGGCCAACCTAAACCAGTCGACGACCGGTGAGGGTGTCGAGCTCGCGACGAACGCCCAGCAGTTCACGCAGGGCAACATCACGACCACGTCCTCGAATCTCGATCTCGCGATCAGCGGCGACGGCTTCTTCACGCTCAAAGATGCGAGCAATGGTACGGTATATTCGCGCAACGGCCAGTTCCAGGAGGACGCGTCCGGCAACGTCGTGAGTCCCGGCGGCGCGGCCCTGCAGGTCTATCCGCCCTTGACGACCGGCGGTTTCAATACCGGTACGACGCAGGCTCTAAACCTGCAAACGGCGCAGAGCGCGCCGCTCGCGACATCGACCGGTACGGTGATATTGAATTTGCCGGCGAACTCGACCCCGCCGACCGGCGGTAACTTCAATCCCGCGGATTCGACCACCTACACGAAATCGACTTCGACCACGGTCTACGACTCCTTGGGCAATTCCTATCCCGCGACTTTTTACTTCGCCGCGACGGCCAATCCGGACGTCTGGAAGGTCTATGAAACGATCAACGGCGTCGATGTAAGCTCCGTGCCGGTCGTGCCGGCAACCACGCCCCCGACGACGACCACGAACACGCAGATGACGTTCAGCAACACCGGTCAGTTGGTCACCACGACCAACAACGGCGGCGCGACGACCTCGACCAATGGCAATTTGACCTTCAATTACCCTGTCGGCGGCGGTGCCCTGCCCGACGGCGCGCAGCCGCTCAGCATCGCGTTCAACTTTAGCCAGACCACCGCCTACGGCGGCGCCTTCGGCGTCACCGCGATCACGCAGAACGGCTATGCCACCGGACAACTCAGCACGGTCTCGATCGACGGCTCCGGCATCGTCTCGGCCGTCTATACCAACGGACGATCCACACAGCTCGGGCAGCTCGCCATGGCCAACTTTCCGAATACCCAGGGCCTCAAGCAGCTCGGGTCCACCGAATGGTCGGCGACCTTCGATTCGGGTGACGTCGTGCAGGGCACGGCGGCCTCGGCCTCGTTCGGCAGCATTCAGGCGGGCGCCCTCGAGAGTTCCAACGTCGATCTGACGACTCAGCTCGTGAACATGATCACCGCGCAGCGTGCCTTCGACGCCAACGCCCAGGTGGTCACGACCGCGAACCAAGAGTCACAGACCGTCATTCAGATCAGCCGCTAATGGATCGCGGTCTCTACGTCTCGATGACGGGCGCGAAGCAGATCATGCAGGCGCAGGCGGTCAACAATCACAACCTCGCGAACGTCAACACGGTCGGCTTTCGCGCCGACACCGTCTCGTTCGACAGCGAGCCGATCTACGGTCCCGGCTATGCGACGCGCGTGAATGCCGTCGCGGCGGATGGCGGCACGGATTTCTCCAGCGGCGTCTTGACGAGCACTGGCCGGGCGCTCGACGTCGCCGTCAATGGCGCGGGCTTCATCACGGTGCAAGGCGCAGACGGCAAGGAGGCCTATACCCGCGCCGGCGATCTGCAAGTCACGGCCGACGGCGCGGTCACGACCTCGACTGGCCTGCCCGTGCTGTCCGAGTCCGGTCCCATCGTGATCCCACCGGCGACGACGGTCACGATCGGCGGCGACGGCACGGTGTCGGTCGTGCCGCAGGGACTCGCGCCGGCCGCGCAGTCCCAGGTCGATCGCATCAAGCTCGTGAATCCCCCGCTCAAAAGCCTCACGAAGGGCGAGGATGGATTGCTCCGCTTGAAAACCGGCGCCAAGGCGAGCACCGACGAGTCGGTGAAGGTCAGCTCCGGAACTCTCGAGTCGAGCAACGTCAATGCCGCGCAGTCGCTCGTCAACATGATCGAACTGCAGCGCCTCTATGAATTTCAGATCAAGAGCATCAACTCCAACGACCAGAACGAGCAGAGTGCACAGCGCATGATGCTGGCGTCGTAGCCAACGAGGATAAGTCATGAATCTCGCCTTATGGACCGCAAAAACCGGGCTCGACGCGCAAAACACGCAGATGTCCGTGATCGCGAACAATCTCGCGAACAGCAACACGACCGGCTACAAGGCCAGTCGCGCCGCTTTCCAGGACCTGATGTACCAGAACGTCCAACAGGTCGGCGCGCAAAGCACGGCCAACACCCAATACTCGACCGGTCTCTCGCTCGGCACCGGCGTGCGCATCGCGCAGACCGTCAAGAACTACTCCCAGGGCAGCGTGCTGCAGACCAGCGGAACACTCGACTTGTCGATCACCGGCTCGGGCTTTTTCCAAATCACCATGCCGGACGGCTCGCTTGCGTACACCCGCGACGGCTCGTTTTCGCTGGATTCATCGGGCAATGTCGTCACGGCCAGCGGCTATCCGCTATCCCCGGCGATCACGGTCCCGATCACGGCGAATTCGGTCAGCGTGGGCAACGACGGCACGGTATCGATAACGACCGCGGGCAGCGCCAAGGCGACGACGCTCGGCCAGATCCAGCTCGCAAATTTCATCAACGTCGAAGGTCTGCAGCCCAACGGCAACAATCTCCTCGTCGAGTCCGCCTCGAGCGGCGCACCCCAGGTCGGTACCGCGAACTCCAACGGGCTCGGCGCCATCCAGCAGGGATCGCTCGAGACCTCGAACGTCAATACGGTCACGGAGTTGGTCAACATGATCGAGTGTCAACGCGCCTACGAGATGAACTCCAAGGCGATCAGCACGACGGATCAGATGTTGCAGTACCTCACACAGAATCTGTCATGAGATTGCCCGCTCTCCTCGCCGCAGCGGCGATCACGGCGGCCACCGTCGCGGCGAGCGGCTGCGGTGCGCTGGCCTCGAAGCCGAAGGATCACAAGCCCGAGCCCGTGGTCGCGCGCGTGCTGCCGCCGCCGGTGCCGCGCACCGAAGGCGCGATCTATCAGGCCGGCCAGCAGATGGAATTGTTCGCCGATCTCAAGGCGCGGCGCGTCGGCGACGTGCTCACGATCACCTTGAACGAGTCGACCGAGGCCAGCAAGAACGCGGTCACGAAGACCACGAAGACGACCTCGGCGGTAACGACGGGACCCACGCTGTTCGGCAAGTCCATCACGACCCATGGCGTGCCCATTTTCAACACCACCTTGAACGGTGCAGACGCCTTCGACGGCGAAGGCCAGAGCTCGCAGAGCAACAGCCTCGCCGGCAGCCTGACGGTCACGGTCATCGACGTGCAGGCGAACGGCAACCTCGTCGTGCAGGGCGACAAGACGCTCAAACTCAATCAAGGCGACGAATTCGTGCACATCTCCGGCGTGATCCGGACCGCGGATATTCAGGGAAACAATACGGTGACGTCCGACAAGCTTGCCGATGCGAAGATCAGCTACTCCGGCAAGGGAGTCGTCAACAGCGCGAACACCATGGGTTGGCTCGCCCGCTTCTTCAACTCGCCGTTCTCGCCATTCTGATGAAAACCTCAACGCGGTTTACGTGCTTGCTTCTGGGTGCCATCGCCGCCTCGCCCATTCACGCCGAGCGCATCAAGGACATGGCTCAGGTACAGGGCGTGCGCACCAATCAGCTGATCGGTTACGGCTTGGTCGTGGGTCTGAACGGCACGGGCGATCAAACCAGTCAGGCGCCATTCACCGTGCAGTCGCTGACCAACATGCTCGCGCAGCTCGGTGTGACCGTTCCCCCGAACGTCACACCGCAGTTGAAAAACGTCGCCGCCGTGTCGGTGCATGCGGTGCTCCCGCCCTTCATGAAACCGGGTCAGACGATCGACATCACCGTCAATTCGATCGCCAACGCCAAGAGTTTGCGCGGCGGCTCGCTGCTGGTGACGCCGCTGCACGGACTCGACGGCCAGATCTACGCCATCGCCCAAGGCAATCTCATCGTCAGCGGTTTCGGCGTCGAGGCGAACGACGGCTCGAAGCTCACGGTCAACGTCCCGAGCTCCGGGAGGGTGCCCAATGGCGCCACGGTCGAGCGGGCCGTGTCCTCGCAGATCGCCCAAGGAGATGCGATCATTCTGAATCTCAATGATCCGGATTTCACGACCGCGACCCGCCTGGTCAACATGGTCAATAAGGGCATGGGCGAAGACATCGCGACGGTGCTCGACGGCGGTTCGATCCGCGTTCGAGCACCGCTCGACGTCACCGAGCGGGTTGCCTTTCTCTCGCAAATCGAGAATCTGCAGGTTGAACCGGCGAATGCGCCCGCGCGAGTGATCATCAACTCCCGCACCGGAACCGTCGTGATCAGCAGCGACGTGCGCGTCAGTCCCGCCGCCGTCTCGCACGGCTCCCTGTCGGTGACCATCAAAGAGGAGCAAAGCGTCAGCCAGCCTGGGCCCTTGGCAAAGGTGGGGCAGACCGCCGTCGTCACGAATTCGACGATCAAGGTCGATCAAGGATCGAATCACATGTTTCTCTTCAAGCCAGGCGTCGATCTGGAACAAATCGTCCGCGCAGTCAACGAAGTTGGCGCGGCTCCCGGCGATCTCGTCGCAATCCTCGAAGCGCTGCGCGAGGCCGGTGCCTTGCAGGCCGAACTGGTGGTGATCTGAGATGACGAATGCAATCGACTCGCTGCCCACGAACGCCGTGCCCGCCGCCGCCACGACGACGGGTGCGGCCAACACCTATAGCGATCTGAACGGCCTCAATGCCTTGAAGACGGCCGGCAGCTCGCCGCAAACACTGCACGCCGTGTCGCAGCAGGTCGACGCCATGTTCCTGCAGATGATGTTGAAGAGCATGCGGGAGGCCAGCGCCGATGCCGGCGACCCCGAGAGCAATGCCATGGGCATGTACGAGGATATGTTCGACAAACAGATCTCGTTGACGCTCAGTCAACATCAGGACATCGGTCTGGGGTCCGTTCTGACGCGACAAATCGGTGGTGCCGCCGCCGCAGGGACAGGGGCCGTCGGCGCCGCCAGTGGCGCGGCCACGGTCCCGGGAGCGCTCCCGGCGCGCACTACCGCGCCGTCACGCGTGGGTGGGAGTGCCGGTCAGGAGGCGAACGCGGACGGCGTCGGCGCGAGTCCCAGCGATTTCGTCGCCCAGGTGATGCCGGCGATACGCGCCGCCGCGACGGCGCTCGGCGTCAGTCCCTTGGGTGTGCTCGCCCAAGCCGCGCTCGAGACCGGCTGGGGCCGACGCATGCCGCGCACGGCGAACGGCGCCTCCAGCCTCAATCTGTTCGGGATCAAGGCCGGCGGCGAATGGGACGGCGCGCGCGCGAGCGCAACGACCGTGGAATTCAGCGACGGGGTTGCGAGCGCCAAGCGCACCGCGTTTCGTGCCTATGACTCGGTCGAGCAGAGCGTCGGCGATTTCACCACGCTGATGAGTTCGCCGCGCTACCGGGCGGCGATCAGCGCCGGCAAGACGGCGCTGGGTTACGTGCAGGGCATCGCGAGTTCGGGCTATGCGACGGACCCGGCCTACGCGGCGAAGCTGACCGCGATGCTGCAAAGCGGTACTTTCAGGCAGGCCTTGACCGGCAGCGGTGTGGTCCTTTAGTTCGGCAAACCCTTGCCGATAGACCCTAGAGCATTCCATCGGGGATCGACGGGGACGGAGTATTGAGATGTCGGATCTATTTCAAATCAGCCTCTCGGCGCTGCAGGCGTTTCAGACCGGCATCGCGGTCACGAGCAACAACATCGCCAACGCGAATACGCCAGGCTACGTCGAGGAATCGGTCGATCTTTCGAACGCCGTGCCATCGGGTGCCGAGCAGACCGCAATCGGCAACGGCGTCGACGTGAGCGGGATTTCGCGCGCCTTCAGCGAGCTCGCGGAGAGTCAGCTCAACACCTCGCAGAGTTCCTTGAGCTCGCTCACGGCCCAGCAAACCTTTACGAGTCAGATCGACAACATCGTCGGCACGACCGCGGGCGGCATCAGCACCGCGCTCACCGCTTATTACAACGCCTGGTCGACGGTCGCCAACGACCCCACTTCGACCGCGGCCCGGCAGGCCTTGCTGGGTGCTGCGCAGAGTCTCGGCCAGGCCTTTCAAACGACCTCGGGGCAATTGCAGAATCTCAATACAGCGATCAACACCGGCATCACGTCCGACGTTGCCTCGATCAATTCCGACGCAAATTCGATCGCCGCGCTGAATGCGCAGATCACGATCGGCACGGCCAACGGCGGCGGCCAGGCGCCCAACGACCTGATCGATCAGCGCGACGCGGTGATCTCGAATCTGTCGAAGCTGGTCAGCATATCGACGACCACCGATACCAACGGCGCGGTCAACGTGTTCATCGGTAGCGGCCAGCCCTTGGTGCTGCAAAATACCGTTACGCAATTGACGACCGTGCCCAATCAATTCGACGCGGCGCAACTCGAGATCTCGACGGCGACGAGCCAAGGCAACGTCATCAGCGGTTCGATAACGGGGGGAGATCTCGGCGGCTTGCTCGCCGCCCGCAGCCAGTACGTCAATCCAACCCTGAACCAGCTCGGCCAAATCGCGGTCGGGCTCACGACCTCCGCAAACGCTCAGCAAAACGCCGGACTCGATCTCACCGGGGCATTCGGCGCGAACCTGTTCACACCCCTGACGGTGAACGCGACTGCCTCGAGCAACAATTCCGATCACACGACCGCCGCTGCGACGATCACGAACGTCGGCGCGCTCACCGGCGACAGCTACGTGCTCGCCTATAAATCGGGGGCCTACAGCCTCACCGATCAGCAGACCGGTGCCGCGGTCACTTTATCGGGCGCCGGCACCGTTGCCAGCCCGTTCACCGCCGCCGGGCTGTCGATCACGCTCTCTGCGACGCCGCCGGCCGCCGGCGACGAGTTCCTGATCCAGCCCACGGCCAATGCCGCCGGTAGCGTGACGGTCGCGCTCACGAACCCCTCTCAGCTGGCCGCGGCCGGCGCGCTGCAAACGGGCGCCGGGGCGAACAACACCGGCAACGCCACGATTGGGGCGGCAACCGTGCAGACGCAGAGCAACCCGAATCTACTGACGCCCACGACAATCACTTTCTTGAGTCCGACCAGCTATTCGCTCACCGGCTCGGCCCCGGGCACGGCCTACACCTCGGGGGCGAACATCGACGTGAATGGCTGGCAGGTCGCGATCAGCGGCACCCCCGCAGCGGGGGACACCTTCACGGTCGGGCCTGGCGCCTCGGGCAATAACCAGAATGCGCTCGCGATGGCCAATCAGGCGACGGTCGGCGTGCTTGCCAGCGGCACGATCAGCATCAGCGGCGCGACCAGCGATCTCGTGACCAGCGTCGGCAGCCAGGCACAGCAGGTCAACACGGCCCAGACCGCGCAGACGGCGGTCAACACCCAGGCGAACCAGACCGTGCAGTCGGTCTCGGGCGTGAACCTCGACGACGAAGCCGCGAGCCTCTTGCAATGGCAGCAGGCCTATCAGGCCTCGGCTCAGGCATTCACGATCGGCAACAGCATTTTTTCCACGTTGATGGACTCCATCAACGGGACTTATTCCTAAGGCAGCCAATTCATGCGCGTTACCCAAAGTCTCGAACAGAGCCAGTTCATCTCGGCACTCGACTCTCTGGAGTCCAACCTGTCGACGAACCAAAACGACATTTCCACGGGGCTCGCGTTCACGACCCCATCGCAGGACCCGGCCGCCGCCGGCAGCGTCAATGCCCTCGATCAGGTCTTGTCGCAGAGTCAGCAATTCAGCACCAATGCCAGCAGCGCAAACTCTAGTTTGGAAACCGAGAGCAACGCCCTGAGCCAGCTGCAGACCCAGCTGCAGAGCATCTACAGCCTCGCCCTCGAGGCCAATTCGGGCACCGCATCGACTCAGAATTTGGCCGACATCGGCGCACAGGTCTCCCAGATTCAAAGCACCCTGCTGTCGCTCGCGAATACGCAGGACGGCAGCGGCAACTACATCTTCGGCGGTTACGCGACCCAGGCGGCGCCGTTCGCGCTGACGGCATCCGGGGCGAGCTATGCCGGCGACACCGGCCAGGCCCAGGTGCAAATCGCCGCAGGACAAACGGTGGCGACGGGCGACAACGGCGACGTCGTGTTCAATCAGATCAAGAACGGCAATGGTACGTTCACGGTGACGCCGGGCGCGAGCAACACCGGCTCGGGCGTGATCGGCAGCACCAGCGTGACGAGTGCCGCCGCTTACGACGGCAAGCCCTACACGATCAGCTTCAGTGGACCCACCGCCTACAGTATCAATACCGTTCCGCCGACGACGGGCAGCTATACCTCGGGTCAGGCGATCGCTTTCGATGGCGTACAGATCAGCTTAACGGGGACGCCGGCGAGCGGCGACACGTTCGCGGTGGCTCCGAGCACGAATCAGAGCATTTTCACGACCGTGCAGAACCTGGTCACGGCACTGCAGAATCCGGTGAATACGCCGCTCGGCAAGACCCAGCTCGCGAACTCGGTCGCGGCGGCGCTCAACAACATCAATCAGGCGATCACCAATACCGGGACGATCGAGGCCAAGGTCGGCGGCAGGCTCAACGCCATCACGACGGCCCAGTCGGTGGGGACGAGCCAGCAAACCCAGTTGAAGACCTCGATCTCCTCGCTGCAAAGTCTGGACTACACCAGTGCGGTCACCACCCTGACCGCGCAGCAAGTCCAGCTGAGCGCGGCGATGCAGGCTTATACCCTGACGCAGGGCCTGTCGCTGTTCAAATATATCTCCTGAGGCCTTCGCGGCCGGCGCGTGGCACCACGGGCTGACACGCCGCTCAGTGGTGATGCCCACCGGCGCCGTGCACGTGGCCGTGTTCGAGTTCCTCTGTGGTCGCTTCGCGCACCTCGACGATCTCGATGTCGAAATGCAGGGTTTGATCGGCTAGCGGATGGTTGCCGTCGAGCGTGACCATGTCGCCGACCAGTCCCGTGACGGTAAAGAGCCGCATACCGTCCTCGGTTCGCGCCTGGAACTGCATGCCTTTCTTGATCTCGCCCGCACCCTGCAGCGAGCGCTTGGGCACGCGCTGGATCAAAGCCTCGTCACGCACGCCGTAACCGTCGGCCGGATCCACGACCACCGCGAGGCTCACGCCGGACGCTTTGCCTTCCAAGGCTTTTTCCAGGCCGGCGACGAGGTTGCCATGACCTTGGATATAAGCGAGCGGCTCACCGCCCGAGGAGCTGTCCAGGACCTCGCCGCTGTCGTTCTTGAGGGTGTAATGAATCGTGACCACGCGGTCGGCAGTTATATCCACGGTTGACCTCCGGCTCCCAGAACTTAAGAATTAATATCGAGCTTACACAAATTTGGCGGCCACCACCGCCTCCAGATCATAGGCGCCCGAGCCGGTGATCCGTACGTCGGCGAAATCACCGACGCGCAGGGTCTTGCCCCGCGCGATCCTGACCGTGCCGTCGATCTCGGGCGCATCGGCGCTCGAGCGTGCGATCGCGACATTGCCCTCGATCCGGTCGACGAGCACGCGCATCTCCCGCCCGACTTTGGCGGCGAGGCGCTCCGCGCTGATCTCGGCGCTGAGTTCCATGAAGCGCTCACGGCGCTCCCGCTTGACCTCGTCCGGCACCGGTGCTTGGCGCAGCGCATTCGCGGCCGCGCCCGCGACCGGCGAGTATTCGAAACAGCCGACCCGATCGAGTCGCGCGATGCGCAGCCAGGCGAGCAATTCCTCGAACTCCGCGTCGGTCTCGCCGGGGAAACCGACGATGAACGTACTGCGCAGCGTGATGTCCGGGGCCACCGCCCGCCACGCGGCAATCCGCTCCAGCGTGTTCTCGGCGGCAGCGGGGCGCTTCATGAGTTTCAGGATGCGGGCGCTCGCATGTTGGAAGGGGATGTCGAGATAGGGCAGGACTTTGCCCGCGGCCATCAGTCCGATGACCTCGTCGACGTGCGGATAGGGATACACGTAATGGAAGCGTATCCAAGCATCGAGATCGCCGAGCGCACCCGCGAGTTCGGTAAACCGAGTGCGGATCTCGCGGCCGCGCCACTCGTCGGCCGCATATTTGAGATCCACCCCATAGGCGCTGGTGTCCTGGGAGACGACCAGGATCTCCTTGACGCCCGCCCGCACGAGCTGCTCGGCCTCGCGCAGCACGCCGCCAACGGGGCGGCTCACGAGATCGCCGCGCAGCGACGGAATGATGCAGAAGCTGCAGCGATGATTGCAGCCCTCGGAGATCTTTAAATACGCGTAATGCCGCGGCGTGAGTTTGATGCCCTGTTCGGGGATCAAGTCGAGAAAGGGTTCGTGGCGCGGCGGCAAGTGTTCATGCACCGACGCCATGACCTCCTCGTAGCGCTGCGGACCCGTGATCTTGAGCACGGCCGGGTGCCGGTCGAGGATTTTCTGCGGCTGGGCACCCAGGCAACCCGTGACGATGACTTTGCCGTTCTCGGCGAGTGCTTCGCCGATCGCGTCCAGCGATTCGTCCACGGCGGCGTCGATGAACCCGCAGGTGTTGACGACGACGAGGTCGGCGGCGGCATAGCTTGCCGAGATCTCATAGCCCTCGGCGCGCAGTCGCGTGAGGATGCGTTCCGAATCGACCAAGGCCTTCGGACAGCCTAGGCTGACGAAGCCGACTTTGGGCGTTCTGGCGCGGACGGATTTCACGGGGACGGCTCGGGTTGAAAAAAGGGGCGCGAATTGTACTTCATATCCGCGATTCACCGCCGATAAAGGCTGGACTGGGCGGCCTCGGCCACACGGCCCGTCCCGCCCGCCGAACCAAATGTCAAATGCCTTGCGTCGGATTCGTGACGCACTTCCAAAAAATGCCTTGCCAAACCCGGTTTTCCCCTAAAGGTTCCTCCCAGCAGTCCGATAAACACTTTGAATGTGCTCACCGGTCCGCCCGCTTGGCGGGTAAAAGTGAACACAAGCTCAAATGGGCCTAGACGGGCCGGTGTTTCAACTTTTCAGGAGTTTCAGTCATGGCATTAACGCTAAATACCAATATCGACTCACTAACAGCACAGAACAATCTGACCGGTTCGCAAGGCTTGTTGTCGCAGTCCCTGACGCGCTTGTCGTCGGGTTTGCGCATCAACAGCGCCGCCGACGACGCCGCCGGCCTCGCGATCAGCCAGGGCTTCACGACCCAGATCAACGGTACGAACCAGGCGATCAACAACGCGAACGACGCGGTGTCCGAAGCTCAGACGACCGCCGGTGCTTTGAACACGATCGTCAACAACCTGCAGAGCATCCGTACGCTGGCCGTCGAAGCCGCCAACGGATCGAACAGCGCGTCCGACCGTACGGCACTCAACAACCAGGTGCAGCAGCAGATCGCGGAAATCACGCAGATCGCCTCGCAGACCAGCTTCAACGGCGTCTCCGTATTGAGCGGCGCGGCGGGCACGAGCACTTATCAAGTCGGCGCGAACGTCGGCAACACGATCTCCATCAACCTATCTCAAGGCGTCGAAGCCCAGCAGATCGGTCAGACGGCGACCACAACGTTCACCGCCACGTCCAGCACCTTCGCTTCGGGCGGCGGCTTGACCCTCGCGGTCAACGGCAATCCGGCGGTAACGATCAACGCGGCGGTCGCCGGCACGACCAATTCGGTTGGACAAGCCACCGACTCGGCCTACGCGACCGCAGCCGCGATCAATGGCTCGGGTGTCACGGGCCTCGTCGCCACGGCAACGAACAGCGTGACGCCAACGGGCGGCTTGGCCGCCGTCGCGAGCGCTGCTGGCTCATATACCTTGAGCATCAACGGGGTCTATATCTACGGCAACTCCAGCGGTGGCGCGACCGTCAGCGCCTCCGGGATCAGCGCGGCGACCATTGAAAACCAGATCAATGCCGACTCGGCGCAGACCGGCGTCACCGCATCGGGCGCCACTGGCTCCATCGTGTTGACCGCCGCCGACGGTAGCAATATTACCTTGACGCAAGCGGAAGGCACGAGCGGGAA